>Ga0255758_10000026_pt1 | contig 137494 bp, 81 predicted proteins | sample 011ome_24_FD_179958 | JGI IMG/M metagenome (GOLD analysis project Ga0255758, IMG submission 179958) | Coastal salt marsh microbial communities from the Groves Creek Marsh, Skidaway Island, Georgia - 011513CT metaG (version 2) | ecosystem: Environmental > Aquatic > Marine > Intertidal zone >... | reverse complement strand
TTAAAATTATATATATAAGGTGTTACTCTATGCGCGCGCTTTGAGTGTTACGCGTGTGTGCGTGTGTCGTGTGCAACGAAAGTTCCCTTTCTGCGCTTTGAGTGACGACAAGATAAAGCAGAGAAAAGAACATTATTGTCGGAGTCTCGTACTCGCTTAATTACGTCTCTAATTCTTACTCCTAAGTCTGTAATCCTTACTCAAATTTGGCTTTGTAAGTGCTTATTTCTTACTCCTCGTGAGAGACTGAGTAGTCTGTATTTCGCACTCAAATTTGGGCCGAAACGTCACAAAGCTTTTTTACACTTTTTACGAGAAAACATCCACCACACAAAACTCGCTTTCTTCTCTCGTATTATATCTGTTTTTTACTCCTCAGAAATACTACACGCGGAAGACAAACGCGGAAGAAGAAACAAACCCCGAGCACTTTTTATACCACACGCGGTGCGCCCTCATTACGGTGAAAAGAGTATATCATCATGGGTGGGATACCGGTCGAAAAGGCTCTGAGCGCACTCGGGAACGTCCTGAGCGGATTGAAAAACAAGATTCCATTTTTAAAGGATGGAAACGACGACGAAGCGACGATAATCGACGGGAAAAAGATAGCCGCGGATATCCGCCTGGAAATCAAAGCCGAAGTGGATGAGTTGAAAACAAAATACGGTGGGAAAGTTCCCGGCTTGGCGGTGGTGATTGTCGGCGAGAGGAAGGACTCGCAGACGTACGTGCGAATGAAACGGAAAGCGTGCGATGAGGTTGGGATTCACTCGTTTCACTCGGAGTTACCGGAGACGATTAGCGAGGAGGAGTTGATCGATGTCGTGAAAAAGTACAACGAAAACCCAGACTGTCACGGGATTTTAGTGCAATTGCCTTTACCGAAACACATCGACGAGGAGAAAGTTTTAGGGGTTATTTCCTTGGAGAAGGACGTGGACGGATTTCATCCGCTGAACATCGGGATGCTGGCGATGAAAGGACACGAGCCGTTGTTTATGCCGTGCACGCCGAAAGGGTCCATCGTGTTATTAGAGCGAAGCGGGGTGGAATTGAAAGGGAAGAATGCGGTCGTCGTTGGGAGGAGTAACATCGTCGGGATGCCGGCGAGCATGATGTTGAACAAGAAGGATTGCACGGTCACGGTGGTGCACTCGAGAACGAAAAATCCGAAAGAGATTTGTAGGCAGGCGGATATTTTAATCGCGGCTGCGGGGAGCGCGAAGATGATTAAAGGGGATTGGATTAAGAAAGGTGCGGCGGTTATCGATGTTGGGACGAACTCGGTTGAAGATAAGTCGAAGAAGAGCGGATACGCGTTGGTCGGGGACGTCGATTTCGACGAGGCGAAAAAGAGAGCGAGTTTCATCACGCCGGTTCCGGGAGGCGTTGGTCCAATGACCATCGCCATGTTGTTGCAGAACTGCTTGGACGGTGGTAAGCGAGCGATCGAAGGTACCAAGTAAACAAAAAGAACATAGAAGAAAAGTTTCCATAATACGTTGTGAAGTTGTTTCCTCGAAGAATAAATGTCATCGTTATTACAAAAAGTGCATCATCCTTTTTTTCTTTTCATGCGAGAGTATTATTATTAATCAAACACGTGGAGAATGTCCAATCCTTCGTCTCCGGGTTTTCTGTACTTCTTCCCAGGCGCGTCTAAGGAGAACGCGCGAATAGATTGGTTGAACCCCTCGTCCATTTCGTCCCAAAATCGCTCGGGCGTGCTCATACTCACCGTATACGCGAACCCGTCTCTGACCGCGGTCACGCCTCTCGCGTGACGATACGTCGTCGCTTCACCTTCTTTCGAGTTTGGCGAGCCTTGCGAAATATACTCGTAGTAATAATACGTCGTCCCGTCTTCCTTCTCTTCCTTCACCGCGTTATCCACCTCCGCTAACGAAATCTTCTGTCCGCTCGCGACTCTCCCCGTCGCTTTATCCGCCAAAATCGCATTCGCCACGTTCTTCGCCGTCCACTCCTTCTCCGGCTTATTCATCAACTTCGGCGGTAACTCCCCGACCGTCACCACCGTCGTCAGTGGCCCTTTGAACGAAATCAACTCGTGCACGATTCTTTGCCTCGCGTCTGGTGACATCGGCTCGGAGCTCGAATACGTCTCGCGCGTTCGAGACTCCGACCACGGGATTGGTTTCCCCGAGAGCGTCTCCGTGGGGTAAAAAAAGGTAAACGCGAACGTTTCTCGAGCGACTTTTTCGAGCGGGATATCTCTTCGTTTTTGTTTCGGAATTGCTTCTTCGACTCGTACTTTTTCCTCTTCCTCCTCTGTGGCGAAAGATGCGCCGTTATCGATCGTCGTCATCATCGCGAACGCCGCCAGGGAACTTCCACCCAAAACCATCCGTCGCCGGGTTCCTCCCCGCGAAGAATTATTCGTATTCGTATTATCAGAAGACGACGATTCAGACGACGACGAGGACGGTGAAAAACTCGTGCTCGGTCGTTGGTCGTCCTCGTCCTCGTCCTCTTCTTCCTCGGGAAACACCTTTCGCGCGCTTCTCGACGCGAAAGAAACGGACGACGACGACGATGATTTCGATCGCGACGCCGAGCGCAGACGGTGCAGACGCCGAGGAGGACGAAGAGAGGATGCAATGGTGGTGGTACTACCACTCGTCGCGACGCGCATTTTTACGAGTAGTAGTAACAGAGTATCGTTACGCGTACGTTTCGGTTTTCGCAGCAGAGAGAGAGAGAGAGAGAGGTACTTTCGCGCGTGAAAGTTGTGACGACGAAAAGGATCGCCTCAAAAGGTCTACTACTCTGCTCTCGCTAAATATTCGAGCGAAAGCGTACGAAAGACGAACGCGTTACGATGTCTTCTCTCCTCGCATCGTTCGCTGTTCTCTGCTGCTGGATTCCTTATTAAACAGCGTTTTGATTCTATTATTACAAACTCTCGCTTCGATGATTGGGCTGTAGTCGCGCGGCGCTTCTTCTATACGTATTTCCTCCTCTCTGAAGTAGTATTCTCTCTTCTCGCTTAAATGTTATGCTCACGTTTAAGAGGACGGCTGCGTTCTCAGCATGGCTACCTGATCGCCTTCGTCGTCGTCCTCCTCCTCTTCCTCGATGTTGTTGTTCATGTTGTTGTTGTCGTTGTCGTTGTAAAAATTGGAAGACTCCAATCCTAAGCGTTGATCGATTCTCGATTTCAAGTTTTGCCTGACGGGTTGATCGAGCAACCAGTAGATGCAATAGCAGTACCCGACGATGAAGAGGACGGCGGTCATGCCCAGAACGATGCCGCCGAAGGAGGCGTTGACGTATCTCGACGTGAACAACGTCATGAGGAGTAAGCTGACGTTCGCGCAGACGATGACGCCGGAGAGGACGTTGGTCGCTTTCAGCGCCCGGCCTTTGAGGACGAAGGCTTCACCTACGATGCGAGAGCTGGAGCAGAATTTTACCAGCGGGATTAACGCGAACGGAAGTTGAATGCTCAAAATCGCCGAGGAGACGACGATTAAAGTTTCCGCGTCTTCGTCGCCGGCGATGAGGACGACGGTTAAGGACGGCACGATGGCGCACGCGCGCGTGAGAAAGGCGCGCAAACCCGGATGGACTCTCAATTTGAGGAAACCGTCCATGACGTATTGACCGGCGTAGGTTCCCGTGATTGTGCTCGATTGACCGGAGGCTAATAACGCGACGGCGAACAAACCTTTTGCCGCGGAACCTAACAGTTTGTTCAACATCTTCGGCGCGTTTTGTAACGGTTTGTCAATCATCTCCGCGCGTTCCGCCGGGTCGGTAATTTTTTGCATCTCTGTCGCGGCGACGATAACGACCGCAAAGTTAATAAATAAAGTCACCGTTAACGCCATCCCAGATTCGACGACGTTATACTTGAACGCTTTTTTCAAACTCTTCTCGCCTAACTGGTACCCTCGAGTTAACACCAACGCCGAGTGTAAAAATAAATTGTGCGGCATGACCACCGCGCCTAACAAAGACACCGCGATAAACAGCGCCGTCGTGCTCGGAATTCTTGGAATACTCGCACCGGCGATTACCTCGCCGACGTGCACGTCGTCGCAATACACTAACTCGCCTAAATAACACAAGGACATGATCGCTACTAACGACCCCATGAACGCTTCCAACTTTCTCACGCCAAAGTGTTGCAAACCCAAAAACACAAACGTCGACAGCGACGTCAAGAACACGCCGACGACCGTAGGAAACCCAAAAATCAACTTCAACGCCAACGCGGTTCCGATCACTTCCGGAACGTCCGACGCGATAATCCCTAACTCGGATACCACCCACAACGCTCTGACTACTTTCTTATCGTACTCCTCGCGATAACACCTCGCTAAATGCCACCCGGTCGACAGCGCCAATCGCACGCACAGCGACTGTATGTGCAACCCGGCAATCGTCGCCCACACTAACACCCACAACAATTTATAATTAAACTGCAAACCCGCTTGTAAATCGCTCTCGAAATTCCCAGGATCCACGTACGCGATGCACATCAAAAATCCCGGACCGACAAACTTCCAAAACGTCTTCCAATCGAACGCGTCGTCGTTCACGTCGCCTAAATCTACTTGCACGTCTGCGTTGGCGTTCAACTTATCCACGTCCTCGTCGTCGCTGTAGTCTTGATCAAACACGTTCGATCCAACATCTCTAAAAGGCATCCTTCCTCCTCCGTTCGTGTTGTTATTCGTATTCGTATTGTCGTCGTCGTTATTTGAGGAATATAACTCGTACCCGCCGCCTGAACTCGTCCGCTCGAATCGCGGCAAGGACCCTTCCCTTTCGTCACCACCAAGCATCATCCCGCTCCTCGATCCGATCTTTGATGTGACAACAAAAAACGAAGAACTCTTCTTCTTCTTCTTCTTCGCGAATGATTCGTTGTTCTCGTCGTTGTTGTTGTCCTCCTCCGCGGATACAGAAGAAGCGCTCAAGCTTCCAAAATCCTCGGTGGATCTGTACAGAGGGGAAGACGAAGACGACGGTATTTTGATTGTAATCCTCCCCGGGAACGAAGCGCGCAATCTGTCCGCTTCTTAAACGAGAGATTTAGAAAGCAACACACAGCTCGAGAAGTGGTAGTGTTACGCGCGTGATGCTGAAATTCTCTCAAATTCTCTCGAAAGGCGGCGAAAGCAGCGGTGTTCTCTCTCTCTCTCTGTGTGTGTTTTGTGTGCGTGAATACTGAATAAATACGTGTGTATCTGTTGGTGTTTTTGAGGGAAAGTCTGACCTTTTTTCTCTCGTTCACCCCCCCAAAAAACGCAAAGAAAAACAGACGCATCTCCTCGGTTGCGATGCTTTTAGAGCTGAAAATGCGCGCGAGGAACATGCGCGCGCACACATATATACGCGCGCACGAATTTTCAGGCGCGTTTCGATCGTGACGCGGAAGATGTGTGCGCGCGAGTGCTCACAAAACTCTCTCGTATTTCTTGTTTTTTTGGTGTATTTTTTGAAAGGAGACAAGTGTTCGTTACAAAAAAGCGCAGACGCACGTATACGATGACGGAGCGTAAAAGCAGTCGGAAAACGCTCACCCCGAAACGGTTCATCCCCGAGGAGACGGAAAAAAAGGATAAAGACGCATCCGGAGGACAGAAATCTGGCGGGAGCAAGGCACGTTTAATTTCGTCGCGTTCGTTACGGGGGGGTGTTTCTTTTTTTGCGCGCGTAAAATTCGAAACATTTGCTCTCGCTCGACGGGGAAGAAGATTCAGAAAAAATTCGCTTCGTCTCGCGCTCTCTCGCGCTCTCGCTTTTCTCTCCGCGCGTTCGTCGGACGCGCAGCTTTTGAGAGAAGCGCTTTCGTTTTCGTTCGACGCACATCTCACGCTCACCTTTTTTGCGTGTACTTTTCTCGCGCATCAATGCAAAACAGAAATCGGTAAGCAACAACACGACGGGAACGACTGAAAGAGGAGACAGAGGAGGAGCTAAAAAATCGACGAGACCGCCGCCGCTCAATCTGACATCGAAAGGAGGATCCATGGGGAAACCACCCCTCCCACCTCCGAGCAGCACGAACAAAAGAAAGAAGAACAACAACAATAATTATCACTCGCACGAGTTGGACGCGCAGACGACGGTATTAGGCATCGTCTCGCAGTCGCCGCTCGGTCCGAGATGGAGCGAGGAGGAGTGCGTGGCGTTTTTTAACGGTTTGAAAGAAGAAAGAGACGGGTTTGAGAATACGTACAGCGAGCACATACCGAACTTTGATTCTATAGCGGCAAAGACGGGGAGGTCGGTGAAGGAGTGCGTGAATATGTACGATAAAAACCAGGCGTTTTTGTCGTTGCCGGACGGGGTCGCTTCGGCAGCGGCTTTGCACGCGTTGACGAGAGATTATTTTGACAACTTAGAGAAGGCGGCAAAGGAGAAAGCGGCGAGGAATAAAAGCGCGAGAGAGTGGAGCACGTCCAGAGACGATACCTCGGACGGGAACGGGAATGGGAAGAGCAGTCAGAAAGAACAGAACATGGCGGCGTTTATTGCCGGAGCGACGAGCGGGAACAGCACGAAACCGTCGCCAAAACGATTGCCGAAGAAAGGGAAAAGAACGCCGAGGGAGAACAAGTTGCCATTGGACGCGCATAAATTGACCGGGAAAGACAAGAAGGACGCGCAGTTGGCGGCGAGGAATTTAGTGTCTTTATCGCCGAAACCGAGCGGGAAAAGATCGAGTCCGTCCATGAGCACCGGGAACGCGATGACTTTGCCCGCGTTTGGAGCAGAGAATAAACGAAAGTTGATCGATAACGGAGGATTCGAGAGCGACGAAGAGTATCAAGACACGTCGCCGGCGGTCAAGCAAACGCAAGAGTCGCACAAATATAACGGCGAAGAAGAAAACGTGGACGGCGGCGCGAACGCGAACAATAGCAACGAACAAGAGATGAATCACGGGGAGGACGATCCGTTCGCGGATGTCGGCGGCGCTTTGGACGGTTTGATGACTCTCGCCGACGCCGCGACGCCGTTGAAAAAGTTCAACGCTAAGGCACCTAAGAAAGCGAGCAGTAACGGCGACCGACCGAAGAAAGCGAACAGTGGTGGCGGTTCACAACAAGGCGGGAAAAACATCGTCTCTCCGGCGCGGAAGAGGTTGAAACTCGAAGGCCAAAAAACCGAGGAAGATTTACGCTTAGAACACCAGAAAGCGATGGTTGCTTTTGGGAAACAAAAGCTCGAGCAAGCTGTGGCGGCAAAGTACAAAACGAGACGCTCGAGGTCGTTGAAGGGAGGTTTATTCCTTCTCGACCGTCGCGCGAAATTGGCCAAGCAAGCTGGCTACACGTTTGCGTTGTCGCCGCCGCCGCCGTTACCGCCGCCTGGAATCCCTCGCGACCACCCGTTGGCGGAAATGGCCGCGCGAAGTGGAAACGAACGCACGCGCAAGTGGGCTTTAGCGGAATGGTTCATGCCAGGTACAGACGAAGACTGGTTCGCCAGGAACGATTTCAAGCGGTTCGCGAAGCACTGCGACATCAACGAAACCGCGTGGTCGAAACAATCGAGAAAGAAATGGAGAGACGTCCGCAAGTCTTTGGGTAAAGTCCGACGTTTATCCATACCGTTCTTGAGAGACGAACGAATTAGATTAGAATACCACCGAAACGCTGCCAGAGCGAAAGTAGAGGCAAACTTGAAGGGGAAAATGCTCAGCAAAGAGGAGATTGAAAAGCTCGCCGCGCCGAACGATACCGCCGAGTTGATCCCGATTCCAGAGCCGTTCATCGTCGGTCAAAGAGTGTTGGCGAAACACCCGTTAGCGAAACGCGCGTACGTCGGATCTGTTTTAACTGTTTCTAAACTGAACATTCGCGTCCAGTTTGACGACCCGCAGCTAGGCTCCGAGCTCATCAAAGACATCGATGTCATGCGTTTAGGCCCAGAGTACGACGAAGCGTTGCGAGTGTTGAACGAACACGCCGCCGTCGCCGACGCGTTAGGAAGAGACGAAGATCGTAAAATGGGTTTGATATTTTCCAAAGCAAAACGAAGAGCGACTGGTGAAGAGAAAGGTTCGGAATTGGCGTTTATGGGGAAACAGTTCAGTTTGGAAGACGGCGTACTTTCTCGAGAAAATTACGGACAAGTTGTTCTTCCCGTCGTGAAGAAAGAAGAACCGTTATCGCAAGCGACGGTGGAGCAAGTACCAATACCACCCGCCGAACAAAGAACGCCGACGAGAAGCTCCGCCAGAGGACAAGGAGGAGGAGATAACGCAGTGCACACGACTCCGACGCGTTCGCGTCGAGGTGCGATGGTGAAGGACGAACAAATTGAGAACAACAACGGCTTCGCGAATATCGCAGCCTCGCAAGAGTTGAGTCAACAACCGGGTGGATCCGCGTACGCATACGACGAAGCCAGACGTCGCGCGGAGGAGAAGAAATTCCGCGAGTTGATTGAGAAGATCCGCGCGTCGCATAAAAAGAAGGATACGGTCGCGTTGCGAACGGCGTTGCGTAAATTCCGCGACGAGTTTGGCTACGAACGAGGCGTCTACGAGGGCGATTTGATCGGCGACGCGCCCATTAACATCAAAACCGGCTTGCAGCAACAAGGCGTAAAGAAAGAAGAGAAGAAGTCAACGACTCAAAAGGACGCGAACGAGAAAGCCTACCTCGACGACCTCGTCGAAGATGCCTTCCTCGTCGCCAGAGACACCGCCTCTCGATCGGTCAAACTCGCCTCGCAACTCCGCGACGTCTTCTCGGAAACCCTCAAACCGAAAAAGAAAACATCCACCGGGTTCGGCTCGAAACTCCTCTCCGAATCGAGTAAACTCGAACGAGAAAACGCGGAAACGCTCGCGCAATCCGCGTGCGAAATGTGGCGCGCCTTGCGCGCGTTTTGCGATAGCGGCTACGAACACTCCAGCTTAGCCGACGCCGTTTGCACGCGAGCGTTGGAGCAAGTCAAGAACAAAAGCAAAGAAAATAACGAGTTGTACGAACAGTTATCCGCGCAGATGAAACGCTTTACGAGCGTCGCGAGCGTCGTAAAAGTTTAGATTAGAAGTTAAGAAGAAGAAACCATCGTCGCGAGAAGTAGTCGTTTTCGCATTTTTCAACGAAGAAAAAGAGGAGAAAAACAAGCAAACAAAACACAAATATATTTTTCGGTTGTTCTTCACTTTATAACACGCGCAAAAGCCGAGAGAGAGGGAGAGAGAGAGAGAGCATAGAATACATAAGAACGCGCTCTCGTCTGGGTCATCGTCACGAAAACGTAACGCTCCAAAGCGTCGTTTTTGCGCTCTTCTCGTTTTCTTTTGTTCTCGTTTGCATCACGAATTGGACTTTTCCCGCGCTCGTTTTGTTGAAAGGTCGCGCATGAATTGAGACGCGAGAGATACACACAGAACGCGCAAAACATGGAAAACTACGACCCATTCCCGGAATTAAACAAAGAGTCGAAACGAACGTTCTATTTACTCATGCTCGGCATGACCTTCGTCTACGCGGATTCAAACTTAATCGCGCCAAACTTGACGCAAATGGCTCGAGAGTTTAAATTCGACAACCAAACGAGAGACGAAAAACTGGGAGGCGAAATAGCGTTCGCGTTCTTCCTATTAGGCGTTCCGGCGTGCGTGTTGATTGGGATTTTAGCGGATAAGTATTCGAGAGTGAAGTTATTCGCGTTCGCGATATTTCTCGGGCAGGGGCCGAATTTGTTCATATCGGTGGTGAAGACGTACGAGCAGTTGTTGGCGATACGAGCGCTGACCGGTATAGCGGTTGGCGGGGCGCTACCTTTAGTGTTTTCGTTGATTGGGGATTTGTTTCCCGCGCACAGGCGATCGCACGCGTCGGCGTTAGTTGGGGTGTGCATGTCGTTTGGGGTCGGGATGGGGCAAGGGATCGCCGGGTACGTCGGGAGCGAGTACGGGTGGAGGACGCCGTTCGTCGTCGTCGCCGTGCCCGGGGTAATCGTTGGATTTTTGTTTTTAGCGTCGGTGAAAGAGCCGAAAAGAGGCATTATGGATGGGAATAGCTATTCGAGCGATGATTTGGTCGGCGTCGCGGCGAGCGCCGGCGGCGGTACTCATAGTAGCAGTCACGGTACGATTAGCGGCGGCGGCGACGGCGACGGCGGCCAGAATAACAAAGAAGCGTCCGTGTGGGAACAAATAAAAACCGGCGCGCAAACGTCGTGGATTTCCATAAAGTGGGTCCTTGCGGTGCCCACGAACAAGTTCGCGTTATTACAAGGTATCCCTGGATGCGTTCCGTGGTCGGTCATCAATGCCTTTATGAACGATTATTTAGCCACGAATAAAGGGTTAGGCGTTCCGCACGCGACCTCGATCATGCTCGGATTTTCTTTGGGTGGGTTTTTGGGCATGGTATTCGGCGGCATTCTCGGTCAAAAAGCGTACAACGAATCCCCCAGGACCTTTTGCAACTCGATGGCGATTATGGTCGTCCTCGGCGGCCTTCCGTGGTTATATTTGGTAAGCACCGACAACTACAATGATTCCTTCTTAAACATGGCCTCGCACATCACCATCGCCGCTATTGCCGGTATTTTATGCACGTATACCGGCGTGAACGTCCGCGCGATGGTCATCCACGTCAACCCGCCGGACCAACGCGGCGCGGCGTTTTCCCTCTTCAACTTAACCGACGACCTCGGTCGAGGCTTCGGCCCGGCCATCGTGGCGCAACTCGTCGGCTTATTCGGTCGCGAGAAAGCCTTCATGTTCAGTTTCAGCAGTTGGGGCGTCTGCGCCATCCTCTTATACTTCACCGGGTCGACGCTAGGTAAAGATGCCGAAGACGTGCGCACAGGGGCGGTTTTGCACTCTCGAAACATCCATAGTAATAACAACAACGGTGGTGGTTTTAATAACGGGGCTTCTTCTTCTTCGGCTCACCATCGCATCCCGAGCGGCAACCACGAAGCCATCCTCCGGCGCGGAACGACGACATCGGACGAGGAGGAGAACAGAGGCTTGTTATCCTCGCCAACGCACAGTCGGAGTAGCAGTCGCACTTCCACTGGTAGAAGAGAGTAAGAATAATATAGAGCGTATAATTTAGAAAACGAGTGTTTGTTTTTAAAAGAAGGAGTGTATTATCATCTTCGCGCGGAGCGTATCGTCTTCACATCTGCGCACACACTGACACATCAACAACCGCCCATTAATATCATCATCATCATCATCATGTCCGATGAAAACGACGAAAAAGTACTATTCAAACCTGAAATCCTCTCCACCGTCAAAGTCCACGCTGGTTATTTGCACAGAATCAAGCACTATTCGCCGTGCAACAAGTGTCACATGACGTTTGCGATATACATTCCATCCGACGAAGATGATTTCCCCGTCGGAAACGGAAACGCGAGGAAAATGCCACTCATCCTCTACCTGAGCGGATTAACGTGCGACGACACCAACGTCTCGCAAAAAGGCAACGCGTTTGAAACGTGCAAACAATCTGGAGTGTGCTTCGTAATGCCGGACACGTCACCGAGAGGTCACGAAAAAATTGACGAGGAAGAATCCGCCTCGTGGGATTTCGGCATAGGCGCTGGATTTTACGTGAACGCGACGACGAAAGGGTACGCGGAGCATTACAACATGGAGACGTACGCGACGAAAGAACTGGAACAAGTGTGTAAATCTATCGATTGTATAAACGATAAAGTGGATTTTAACAGGCAGAGCATTATGGGTCACTCTATGGGCGGTCACGGGGCGTTGACCTTGGCGTTGAGGAATCCGGGGAAGTACCGGTCCGTTTCGGCGTTTGCGCCAATCGCGAACCCGTCCGCGAAGGATTGTCCGTGGGGGCAAAAAGCGTTTAAAGGGTATTTGAAGGATGAGAACGAGTGGAAGATGCACGATGCGACGGAGTTGGTGAAAATGATGGAACCTGGGACGATGAAAACAGTGACGAAGGCGATTTTGATCGATCAAGGCGACGCAGATACTTTTTACAAGACGCAGTTACATCCGGAACGGTTCCAAGAGGCGGCGGAGAAGAATACGAAAGGGTTCATGAAGTATAACGTGAGAGAAGGATACGACCACAGTTACTGGTTCATATCGACGTTCATGCATGACCACGTGGCTTTTCACGCGATAAAGTTGTTGAGTACGTAACAAAATAGCGTTTTGTGTATATAAATGTAACATTTTATTAGAAAGAGAGAAGAAAACTCTGATTATTCATCCATGGACAAGACGACTCGAAGGCATTTGCCGGCGTGTAACAAATCGAACGCGTCGTTAATTTGCTCAAACTTCATCTGGTGCGTCACGTACTCGTCCAGCATCGTTTTCCCGGCTAAGTATTTCTCCACTAACTTCGGTACCTCGACTCTCGATTTGTACCCGCCGAACGCCGTCCCTCGCCACACTCTGCCGGTGACTAACTGAAACGGTCTCGTCGCGATTTCCTTCCCGCCTGCGGCGACGCCGATGATGACGGATTCGCCCCATCCTTTGTGCGCACACTCCAAGGCTGCGCGCATCACGTCCACGTTCCCGATGCATTCAAACGAGAAATCGACGCCACCGTCGGTCATTTTCACAATCACGTCTTGAATCTTCTCGTTTGCGAAATCTTTCGGATTCACGCACTCCGTCGCGCCAAACTTTTTCGCCACCTCGAATTTCTCCGGGTTCGTATCGATGGCTAAAATCCGACTCGCACCAACCTCTCTGGACGCTTCGATGACGGCTAACCCAACCGCGCCTAAACCAAACACCGCAACCGTGTTCCCTTTCTCAACTTTCGCGGTGTTATACACCGCGCCCCACCCGGTGCTCACCCCGCACCCGAGCAAACACGTCTTCTCTCTCGGCGCTTTTGGATTGACCACGGCGACTGCTACTTCGTGCACCACCGTGTACTCCGAAAACGTGCTCGTCCCCATGAAGTGAAATATAGGCGTGTCATCGCTCGCCTTTCGAAACCTCGTTTTCTCGTCCGCTTTCATGATCCCGCATCCGGTCCATTGTCTCACCGCTTGACACAAGTTCGTTTTCGGGTGCACGCAAAACTTGCACGGTTGTACGTTTTCGATGTTTAAACAACACGCCTGGTAACACGGAATGACCGAGTCGCCAACTTTACAACTCGTCACGCCTTCCCCGACAGACTCGACAATTCCAGCGGCTTCGTGCCCTAAAATCGCCGGGAACAACCCTTCCGGGTCCTGCCCGGATAACGTGTAACTGTCCGTGTGGCACAACGCCGTGTGGGTGATTTTTATCCGCACTTCGCCTTTTTGTGGCGGGGAAACGATGACGTCGCAGATTTCCAGAGGTACGTTTGGGGCGGTCGCGAGTGCCGCTTTGCACGTGATTTCAGAGGGAGACATTATGTATATAGTGCGTGCTCTTCTTTGCTGCCGATCGATGATGTGGTAAAGTGTTGATGAGAATAACTATATATTAGGTTACTCGAGTAAGGTTCTTTGGTTCTTTGCACGATTTTCGTGTGAAATTTTCTTGTCTGAAGAGGAAAAATGCAAAAAATACGAGCACTCAAATACTAAAATATCCTCGCGAAGCAACACCAATCCCAGGTCCACATCTCGGTCGGTCCGAGCTCTTCAACCGCTCCGTTTCCGCAACAACAACGGCCTCCTCTCTCGCGTCGTCTTTTCTCTCTTTTTTCTTCTTCTTCTTCTGTGTATTCCTCGCGGTATTCGCAGTCGTCTCGGAGAGAAAAAAGTTCTTTTCTTTCGTGCAATTTTTCTTCAGTCTGACCTTTCCTCGAAAAAGGCAGCAGAAAGGGAAGAGTTTTCAGTGACTTTTCACAAAACAACAAAAACAAACAGTAACGCGCAGATATCATCACATCGTCTCATTTTTACTCTTGTTATTATAGATTGATTGCGCTTTGAATTTGTTACCTCTCAGAAAGAACACTTTTGCGCGTTCGGGGGTGGTTTGACGAGAAGTTTTGCTGCGCGCGGAAGAGAAGAACGGGCGCGTTACTCTCAAAGACGCAAAAATCTGAATTGATGAGGACGATGCATTGGAGACGAACGACGACGATGATGATTTTGATTCTCGTCCAAACGACGCTCTTTCTCGCGAACGTAAACGCGATATTACTGGAAAAGTTCACCGTGAACTACCCACTCTTAAACGAACGGTGGGAGAAATACCAGAACGAAGAAGGGAAAGTATACTTTTGGTCGGAGACGAATAAAAGGAGCCAATGGGAAGATCCGAGAGAAGAGGAGCTCAAGGTGAAAAATGCCCCAGGGGGAGGAGGCGGCGGAAGCGGAACGACGATAGGGACGAATACGAATTCGGCTTTGGGAAACAATCAACAACAATCACAAACACACGAAGAACAAGAAATACGAGAAAGAGCGAGAAAACACCAAGAAGACGAAGAGCGACGACGGCAGACGCGCATCGCGTACGAGGAGGAACAGCAGAGAAAATTGGAACGAGAACAAGTACAAAGGGAGTTACAGTCCAACACCGGCGCGGAGAGGATTTTGCGAGAGGCGGAGGAGAGGAAGAGAGAGGAAGAGAGGAGGAAACGAGAGGAAAATATGGATGTGGACAGGATGCGGAGGGAGAAGACGGAGGCGAAAGAACGCGCGGAGAGGATGGAGCGAGAGCGGATGGAGAGGATGGAGTATATGAGGAAAGAGAAGGAGAGGAAAGAGCAGTTGAGGAAAGAGACGGAGAGGAAAGAGAAGGAGAGGATTGAAATGCAGAAAAGGGAGATGGAGAAGAAACGGGAGGAAAGAGAGAGGCTGTTGAGAGCGGCGAAGTTAGTCGAAGAGGAGAAGGAGAGAGAGGAGGAGAAGAGGAGGGAGGCGGCTGCAAAGACGGCGACGACGAACGAGAGACAACAACAACAACGACGAGAAAACAAACCAAACTCGTTTTCTTACACGACGCCAAAAAATCCAACAGAGAACAAGAAGAGCGGAAACGATAGCGCGCAGCAGCAAAAACAACAACAACAACACGCGGCACCAAACCCTTTGCCAGCTCCCGAGCACCACGACGACGTGAATCCAGACCACGCGTTGAATATCGACGACCACGCGGAAGCGCCGAAGCGACACGCGCCGTTCGTCGACGGCGTCGTGGCGCAGTTTTTCGTCATGTTGGTGACGACTTTATCCATTTGGTTGAAGACCATGTTCAGGAAGATTCACGAGTATCGATTAGCTAAACAGCGAGAAAGAGAGGAGAACGAAAAGGAAATGTTAGGGGATATGGGCGGTTCTGGTTCTCAAATTTTCGGCAGTCCGTCTCGGAATAGAAACAGCAACGGTATGATCATGAACGGAGCATCGAGCGATGCCAGCCGAAGTAATTCGGTGTTCAACTCTCCAGTCGCATCGAACCCGTCTGCGAATCACGATTTAGAAGACCAAAGAGTCAAATATACGGGCAGTTTGAAGAAGCGCCAGTACTTGTCGCGACGAGCCTCGCAATTACGAATCATGCTCATCGACGTGAACAACGCGCACGGCATCGCGCGCAAGTGGAAGATTTTAGGCATGTACTTCCAGCGATTAATGAAGTCGAGCGAGATATTCTTTCTCGCCCGATTGTTTATTTCGTTTTATTACTTCAACGCGGCGGCTGAAAAGTACGCCTATTACGTGTGGAGATTTAAATATTACGAGTTCAACAAAGAGCACGGGTTCCCGCGAGGGCAAGTGGATTTACCCATCGGTGTTCCATACGGCGCGTTATTAGTGGTCGTCGTCACTACGTTAATGGTGCACGACATCAAACCATCCATGTGTTGCGTCTACTTACTCTTCTGGGACATGCGCGAATCGATCGGATTGACCAAAGAGGTGTTTTTCGGCCCAAACGGCATCGTGTTCAACGAACTCGCGATGAAAAAGCTGAGCGTTTTGGGATCGACGACGTTACTGTTAGTAAACACCATCCACTCTCGACGAGGTTTAGCCGTCCAAAACACCGACGGCCGCGATGGCTTGCTCTTCAGTAAATTCGGCAACCCTAGAACGAACCGCGAAGGGAAGCAGAGCAAATTGAAATCGATCGCGTTGGCGTTTGCGAGATTGGCGTTAGCGTCTGCGTTTCTATACGTCGGCTGGGAACAGGTCATTCGAATCGCTAGGAACGATATGGACGCGTACAGCAAATTAAAAGAAACGCAATCAACCGGAGGAGATGGTGGTGCGGAAAACGAACAGAAACAGCGAAAAGACGGACACGACAGCAATTGGCTCTTGGTCCAATTCATCCTCGCGCTCCCGTTATTCCTCGGGCTCCGCACCAAATTCGTCTGCCGATTCATGGCCTTGAGTCTCTTTCTCGAAGCGTTTCTGAGCTGGGATTTCTGGAACGCGCGAACGCTCATGCCCGAACACGCGCGAACGCACTTTGTCGTCAACCTCTCCTGCGCCGGAGGGATGCTCTTGTTGCAAATGTTCGGCGCGGGAGCGTACTCGTTCGACGCTTTCTTACTGCCCAAGAAAATTGTATAATTAGCTCATTAGAATAAACAAACGCACGCACGTAGCGCAGCAGCAGTAGGTTCCTTACGTAAATAAGTACTATATATTAAAGTGATGATACAACGAACTCTCTAAAACTACTCATCCTCCTCTTCCTTCGTCTTCATCTGCTTCGCGACCGCGTCAAAAATCAAAGTACCGAGAATGTACAGCGCGAACAAAATCGAAGGTCCGAGCACAAACCCGCCGGGCGCGAACGCCCACCCCCACCAAGCGTCGTTTTCTACGTACGCTAAATCAGAAAAAATATTATCGTTCTTCGACAAAACCGTGCCAATGAAGTCCTCATTTTGCGAGGGCAACGACGAAAGCACATCCGGCAAGGCCGCCGCGTTTGTTCCTTTCCTCTTTCCTCCAAAACGTTTTCGTTCAGGCATCACACTTCTCCTCTTCTCGTCCGCTCTCCTCCCCGCGCCGCCGCGAAGGCGCGTTGGAGAAACAGTACCAGCGAACCGACCGACGACGACTTTGGCGACGACCATTATTTGTTGCTCTCACGACCCGTCTCTCGGCGCCGAGTACTGATTTTTATCCGTGAACTCTTTCACTTTCGATTGGACGAATGCAACGCGTTCGCGTTGAATCAACAGATGTTTCTCGTCCAACGTTTTGTTCGCGGAGACGATGAATCTTTCCTCCTGAGGTAAAGAATCGTTCAAAGCCTCTATGAAGGTTTTGATGGGAGGGTTATCGCACGTTAAGAGAGCGCCGTGGATGGCGTCTGGCATTTATTTGATGCGCGTGTGTGAATGCGTGATTTTGTGTGGAAGATGTGTCGAGGTGATGTGTTGTAAGTGTCTCATATTTTCAAAGCGTTGACGACGTCTTCCGTGAGACATCGCCAACCGACGATACCGTTTTGACTGGAAATCATCTCCAAACACGCTTTTTTAAATTCCGGGAAGTACGATTCGGTGGCGTCGTCTGCGACGATGCACTCGAAACCGCGATCGTTCGCTTCTCGCATGGACGTTTGGACGCACACTTCCGTGGTCACGCCGGTGAAAATCAGAGTCTCGATCCCGCGCCTCTTCAGCTGGAATTCGAGATTCGTGTTGTAAAAAGCACCTTTACCTGGTTTGTGGACGATGAGTTCGCCTTCGATTGGTGCTACTAATGGCTCGATCGAGTTCCCAGGTTCGTTTCTGACTAATATGCGGCCCATTTTAGCATCCACGGTTTGACCGATTTTGTCGCATCTTCGAATTTTACTCGGCGGGCAATCCGAGAGGTCCGCTTTGTGCGCCTCCAACGTGTGCACGATCGCGCACTTCGCCTCTCGACCTGCTTCTAAAATTTTGACCGCATTCGGCAAGGCTTCTTCGCGCAAAACTTCGCAATCGTTCCCCAACGCCGCGCCGAAACCTTTAGGCGAGGTGAAATCTAACTGCCAATCGACCATAACGATCGCCGTTTTCTTCGCTCTGATGGTAAATGGGAACGGTTTCGCGTTCGGAATGATCGCATCTCTATTTTCGGCACCATCGAACCGATTCGCGTCTAAAAACGCACACACGTCTTCGCACTTCGCCGTGGCCCCGAACACGCCGTTTTGCATGTGCACCATCTTTATCGCGCTCGCGTGATTCCCCTCGTCCGTGGCTCCCGTGCCGTCCTCTAAGAGTAAACACTCGTATCCTAAATCGTTCGCCTCTCGCATCGTCGTGTGCACGCACACGTCCGTCGTTATCCCGCCAAATATAATCCGTCTGATTTTGTTTAACCGTAATATGAGATCTAAATCCGTCCCCATGAATGATCCCTTCCCTGGTTTATCGATCACGTCTTCCGTCTCGAGCGGTTTCAACTCCTCTATGAGGTTCCACCCGTTGGCTTCTCTGGTTAAAATTTTCCCCAACGGCCCATCCTTCCCGATTTCCGCCCCTGCTTGCGCACTTCTCCACCGTTTATTCTCCGGTAAATCTCGTAAGCTTTTCCTGTGTCCTTCCCTGGTGTGTAACACGAGGACTCCGTTTTCTCGGCACTTTCGCAGCACCTTCTCGACGCGCTCGATCGGTTTCCGGGTGAGGGAAACGTCGTATCCCATTTTGGAGACGTACCCGTTCTTGCCGCAAAAATCGAGCTGCATGTCGATCAGAATGAACGCGGTGTGTTCGAACGCGTCGAAATAGATTTCGCTCGGGTCGGGGAAGGGCCACGCGTACGGGCGGGAGTTTGGGATCGCGTCCATTAGTGATCTAAGTGTGCGGCTTTTTCTAACGGTTTTTCTTTGTCTTTTCGGGAAATTCCGCGTTACAATAAAGACGCGCACAGACAGACACAGACAGAGAAAGAGAAGACAAAAAAGAGAAAGTAAATGAGCGCACAGAATAGTCGCATCATCGATCAAGACGTGGACACGGAATCGAAACTCTTGACCTCTGGGTTAGGCTTGAAACGCGCGTTGAATGATTCCGCACGTTCCGTCCCGGTGATCGATTTTTCCAATTTGGATTCTGATGTGTTGGACGCGAAGTTATACGACGCGGCATCAAACGTAGGGTTTTTCGCACTCGTAAACGCACCGTTCGTGAATAAGGATGACATAGATCGACAATTTGAATTCTCCGAGAAGTTTTTTGCGCGAGCGAAAGCGGTGAAAGAGCAAGAGTCGCCGTATGATGCAAAGTTGAATTCGGGATACGAGTACAAGCTCCAAGTGAGACCGAGCACGCAACTGAAAGACGAAAAGGAAAGTTTTCAAGTCACGGCGAAAGAGTCGAGCATGGAAACGAGATGGCCGAAAGATATGGGTCCGGATTTTGAAGCGAACACGAGAGAGTTCATGGGGAAATCTTTGGAGCTGGCGAAGATGGTCATCGCGCGTTTGCAGCGCGAACGGAGAAGGAGGAGGAGAGCGCAAGGCGGAGAAGAAGAAGAAGAAGAAGAAGAAGATATCGCGAGTAAACACAGTTTATGGGTAGAGAACGAGAGTCAGTGTACTTTACGAATGATACATTATCCACCGTTTGATTCAGTAGAAGAGGCGGAGGACCAAGCGAAAATGGGATACATGCGCGCAGGAGCGCACACGGATTGGTGCAACGTGACGTTGTTGTATCAACGAACGGAATTCGGAAACGGTGGTTTAGAGTGCGCGGCGAACCCGAGAAGAGATGGATTCGAAAACACCGAGTGGGCACAGATTGATCACACGAACCCTGGTGCGATTACCGTGAATATTGGCGACATGCTGAGTCGTTGGACGAATGGCGACTTGTTGAGCAATTTACACAGAGTTCGAATGCCGGAAGGAGAGGAGGCGCTGAAGAGCCGACACTCGATGGCGTTTTTCGCGCAAGCCGACGAGTCCGCAGTAATTCGAGCGTATCCTGGACAAGAAAGTTTGACCGCAAAAGAATACATATTAGGACGAATTAGAAGCAATTACGGCGGCACCACCGACAAAGCGGTGATGGCGGCGGCGGCCGCGGTATAAAAGGTTTCACGTTATCGTTGTACATTTAAATATCTACCAAAAATCGCATTCATTTTAACACGTCCAAAGCTTCCACCACGGCGTCCACGGTCGCGACTTCCCCGAAATACAAACCTACGCTTTTGTGATGATTTTGTTTCGCGATTTGCGGTCCGTTAATCAAAGTGACCGCCATATCGTGCCAACCTCCCTCTTTCTCCTTCCCGAACGCCCCGCACGCGTCTTCGACTAAACACACCCGGAAAAATCGATCGCACGCCTGCACCGCCGTCGCCATGACGCACACGTTCGTCAGTATCCCACACAACAATATCCGTTCCACCCCACGTCCGACTAATTGCTTCTCTAAATCCGTGCTCGCGAACGCGCCGAACGTCCATTTATCCACGATAATTTCCCCCTCCTTTGGTTTCAACCGCTCGACAAAGTTATACGTAGCGTCCACGCCTTCGATCGGGCTACTCATACTCACGTCAATTCCGTTGAGTAAATCTCTCCGGATTTCCGCTCCGTACCTGTGACTTCGACTGTGCGCGATCGTGAACCCTTTCTCTCTGCACTTTTCCAGAACTCTCGCCACGTTCGCCGTCGTCGCTTCCAACCGCTCGAGAACGTCTCGAGAGTAGTGTTGTCCGAGCCTACCGGATTTGCTCAAAAAGTCGCTCTGCATGTCGATGATAACCAGCGCGGTGTTCTTTCCGTGCGCTGGAAACGTCCTAAAACTTCCCGTCGAACGTGTTTCTTTCTCTTTTTCTTCGCTTTTGTCGTTCTTCATGCTTTCTCCTTCTCCTCCTTTGCACTGAACGTACGTTTCCCCTTCGATCGCATCTTTCCCTTCCCGCAAAGCGACGCTTCGCCGCGCGACTCGATCCACCTCTCTCTTCTTCCTTCGCTTCTTTAAGACGACCGATTCGAGCGCGAATCGGTAGAACGCAAGCCCGGCGCAGAATCCCACGGAGACGAGCAGCATCGCAGCGCTTGCTCCTTCGTTTTGCGAGCGAGTAGGATTCTTCTTTGTTCTGGGTGTTGTTTTCCCCGGCGGCGGCGTCATTACTTCTGCGGATAAAACGAAGACAACAAACAACGAGACAGAAGAAAGAAAAGGATGAAACCCACGAAATCAGCGATGAATAGAACGAACGGACGTCAGTGGTTCCTCCTGTGCCTCTCCGTCGTCGAGTGTCTCCTGTGCACCGGGGTGACGTTCGGTTTGAGCGCGTTGACGATCGCGTTAAAACGCGACGGCCAATTCGCGGAAACGTGCGGAGGCGCAGAAGGAGCGACGATGCTAGAGGGAGAGGGAGAGGAGGAGTGCGTGGGGCAGAAACTGAAGTTTAACGCGATGTTTACCGCAGGAACGGTCTCGGTGCCACTCTCGATGATGTTTTGGGGAAGGTTGATCGATTTGAAAGGCGTGAAGTGGGTGCGATTGGTCTCTCTGTCGTTGTTTACGGTCGGGTGCGTGCTCTTCGCGGAATCGGATTCGAAGACGTTTGACGCGTACGTGGTCTCTTGCGTGTTCCTCGGGAGTGGAGGCGCGGGATTTTTCATCTCGCATTTCCAGTTTTGCGAACATTGGAGGCACACTATGTATTTTGGAATGTCGCACAGCGCGACGAATATGGCGTTCGATTCGAGCACGGTGACGTTTTACGCGTTCGAGGCGATGCATAAAGCGGGGTGTTCGGTGAGAGCGTTGTTTTACGGGTTAGCCGGATTGAGCGCGGTGTTTATGATGAGCACGAATAGTTACGTGTGGGGAAAGTACTTGGACTCGCCGGAGAAAGAAGAGTACGTCGAGGAAGCGGAGATGGAGAGCGGGGGGGATGGTGAACTTGCGAAGGTTCAAAGTTCTCGCGCCAAAGGGTTGGAGCACTTGGGCGTTCCGTTGACGCAGATGAAATTTACGGAACAAGTGCGAACGCCGTATTTTATATCTGTTGCCGCGTGGTCTCTCGGTAGTATTTATCGTTCGATGTTCATTTTGGGAAGCATATTCGAACAGATGTTGTATAACGGCGACGGTAGAAGTACGAAAGACGCGAACGCGTACGTTCGCGTGTTCAACGCCTTAATTTTAGTGAGCACGTTTCTGACGCCGTTTTTCGGCTTTTTCGTCGATAGATTCGGATTAGCGCCGGCGTTCACGTTGGTCAACGTTTTAGGGGTGCTAAGTTTTGTAGGTGTGCTTTGGAATCACGATATAGTGAGCTTATCGATTGCATTTTTAGCGTTCGGTTGCTTTCGCGCTTGGAACTACTCGTGCTTGACGATATACGTGCAAGGCGTATTCGGGAACGCGACGTTCGGACAGTTATATGGTATAGGTATCGGCGTATTCGCCGTGATTTCCGGCGCTATGCAGTATCCATCCATGCACTTAGTTTTGAAAGAAGGCGACGGCAGTTTTCTCGTCGTTGACCTATTGATGATTTGTATCGGTATCTTACTCTTTGCGTTTCCAGTTTGGATTCGCAAAAACGGCGTAGTTGGCGCGCACGGCTCGTAAACAGAAGGTTATTTATACATCCAGTAGTAGTATTTATACAGGTAGTACATCATAGTAGTTATCACGCTAGCGTAAAGTCGAATCAAACAGCGTCGTGTCTTGCGAAAAGTCAACAGGTTCCGGGGGAGGCCCGGACGGCACATATTTATCGTTGTCCACGGGCAAACCTAGCGCCGCGCGATACTCGTTTTCTGCCCTCCTCGAGGCATCGTTCGCCGCCGGTTCCATACTCAATCCCTCTGTTTCGTGCACGTAGTTTTGCGCATCCGCTAAAACTTTTCGCAACGCTTCTACGTCGCACCCAACAATTTCGCCGGCGCGCACGACTCTCTTCCCGTTTACCCAGGACTCCGCGAGCACGGATCCCGCGGCTTTATTCTGCGTTCTGCTCCCTCGAGCGAGTAAACCGAGAGGATCAGTTTTCGGTAACAGCGCTAGCGCGGTGAGATCCCACAGGCAGACATCTGCGAGCATTCCTTCTCGTATCTTCCCGCCTTTATCGCCCAGGTTAATGCTGTGGTACCCGTTCTCGCAGCCTAACTTCAAATACGTCTCCCTCGGCGAAGGCCAGTCTCGATATTCCGCCGTTTCCACGCACGGTAAAAAATTCGCAATTTTCACAACTTCTAACATATCCTGGCCATCTGACGAACACGAACCGTCCGCGCCGAGACAAACTTTGACGCCGTTGTTCTTGTATCTTCGCAACGGCGCAACTCCTGATCCTAGTCGTAAATTTGACAGCGGGTTGTGTACGATTGTAGCGTCAGTTCTTCTCACGATTTCACACTCTTCGTCGGTTAACCAGACGCCGTGAGCGAGCGAGGTTCCCGGTGAGTCTAAGAATCCTGTCTTTTCTAAAAGCTTCACCGACGATCCCTCGCATCCGTTTTCATTTAAGAACTGTTTTGATTGCAACGCCTGCGTTCGAGTCTCTAATAAGTGAATGTGGCCGCACAACCCGTATTTTTTCCGCAAATCCGCCGCGCCTTTCAACATCTCGAAAGTTGCGCCGAAACACGTCACTGGACCTATACAAATATTCACTCCATTCTCTGGGTCGTGAAATTTCTGCACCGCTTCCTCCCACAACTGCAACATCTCCTCCCTCTTCTTCGGATCCGACGCGCTCTTCTCGGTTCGAAAACACCCAGTTTTCGGATCTAAACCGCCGCAACATCCGCACCCCTTACAAAATGCAAGCCTCTCTTTCGCATCTCTCGCTAACGGACAATAATTATGCTTAAAAGTCGCCTCGTCGTCCAACATTGGCGCGATAAAACACCGTATTCCCAACGCTTTATACGCGGTCACCGCCGCCTCCACGTCCTCGATATGCCTCACGAATAAATGGTCCATAACCACCGTGGACCCACTCATGAGCGTCTCGATCCCACACAACAAGGCCGAAATTGCAACCATCGCCGCGGGCGTTTCCATCCACGATTTCTCTTTAAACCACCCGCCCGGCGCTCCTCGCGGTTCGTTGAACACCAGTTGGAACAACCACATCTCTAACGGTAAAGGCGGTATGGCGCCTCGTAACCAGTGTTCGACGCTGTGCGTGTGTCCGTTCACCAGACCAGGCGTGATCATCTTTTCCGTGCCGTCGATCTTTTCTATCCTTTGAGAACCGTACTCACGGAAGAATGCGCTCGCGTGAAAAGCTTCCGTCATCTGTACGATTTTCCCTACGCGTGCGTCCAGAACGACATCTTTCCTCGAATACTTCCCATCTTCTTCCGCGGATGGGAGTAAAACGTTCTCGATGAGTACGAAAAATGTCTCGATCTCGCACTCGTCGTTGTTTTTTTCGGGACACGCGACGGAGACGAAGTCCGCGTTGGAAACGCCTTTCGCCACGCGCGTTGAAGTCATTCTGATGCGCTCGTGTGTGTATAATTCCCTGTGCCGTTTTTTGGTGTCCTTTCCGTTCTTTTTTTTGCTGTCCTTTCGGGACATAAACCCTAAACGTTAAAACGCCCTTCAAAACGCCTTCGAAATTCCCGCAAAAGTGGAAGCGCAATACATACCTTTTCTGCCACACGTATAAAGTATATGAGCGAGTAGTAGGAGAGCATCTTTCAGTCAAAAGAGTCGTAGAGTCGTTTTGGTCAAAACACGGGGGCGACTCTTTAAAGCGTTCTTCTGCGACTCCTCTCGATTCGTGTTGCCCCTCCGAATCATCAGTGTGCGTTTTAACAACCAAAGTCGTTTGGAAAAATGCGAGAAGATTATGGTGATGATGATGATGATACTACTAAAGGAGGAAGAGGAAAAGAATCCTCCGTGTTTTTCACCTCTTTATCGTCAAAACGGCGAGAACGCATCGCGAGCAGACTGATGACCGGGGGGTCTTTGTCGTTGAAGAAGAATGCGAATAATGCAGACGAGAAGGAGGATTTGGAGGAGACTTTGAGGACGAACGTGTTGAGATTGCGACGGGTGCGAGTTCCAACGTCCGCGCTTTTCGATGCCGCTAATAACGAAAGTTTCGAAGAAGAAGAAGAAGGGGAAAGTAATATTCGTTTGTCCGCCGCAAACGAGGGCGGACTCGTGAGCGGGTGCGCGATCAAAATCGATGCAAGAAATGGCGTCATCCTGGACGTTTGGCGGGAGAGCGAAGATGACGGAGGAAAGGAAAAGGAGGAGGAGAAAGACGAACTCGTCGCAGACTGCGAAAACTGTCTCCTCGTTCCTTGCTTTTTGGACGCGCACACGCATTTGATCAAAACGCACACGGTTGAAAGGTGCAGAAATCCCACCGGATCGATACCGGACGCGCTCGGATGCGAGCTCGCGGACCAACCGAGGTGGATGGACGTGCAGGACGAGAGGACTATGAAAACAGATTTTGAACGACGGTTTGATTTCGCCGTGCGTTCGGCGCTGTATTACGGGGCGATTGGGATTCGGACGCACTTGGACGGGACGAACAATCTCGAAAACAAGATATTAAGGGATAAAGTGTTCGAAGTGTTCGCGCGGAAACGAAACGAGTTGTTAGAAACTCGCGGAGTGTATTTACAAGGCGTGTGTAACTTATTTTTACCGTTATGGTCGGAGCCAGGAATCGCGGATGAGTTCGCAAAAGTCGCGGCTGCAAACAACGATAACGAAGGCGGAGATTCTGTTTTATTGGGCGCGTATTGTGGCGTTGTTGGACGAGGGGAAACGAATAACGACGAAGCCCGGAAGCACTTCAGGAATCTTTTCTCTTACGCGAATAAATACGCGATGAATATAGACGTGCACATCGACGAAACGAACGATCCAAACTGCTGCGCAGTTTTGTCGTGCTTGGAGGCATTTTTGAACGATGTCGATGGCAACCTTGGCGCGTTCAAAAACATTCGCTCGCTCTCGCTTTCGCACGTGTGTTCGCTCTCTTTGCAGTCAAAAGCCACGATCGATCGAGTCATTGAGCTTGCAAAAAAAATTGACGAGAAGACGAGCACGCGAGTCTCGTTCATAGTAAACCCGCTGACCAATCTCGGTTTACAAGATCGCAGAGGTACCACAGATGGAGTGGGCGTTCTCATCGATAAGAATATTCCACACACGCCTCGTTGGCGAGGTATTGCACCGATTCAAGAGCTCGAATCCGCCGGAATCAACGTGTGCACGGGGACGGATAACGTGCGCGACTACTGGAATCCGTACGCAGACTACGATGGTATAGCGACGCTTAAAGCGACGTTCGAGGTGGCACAATTGAACACGGTACCTAACGAAGGGTATTGGACGAAGCTCATCGCTGCAAACTCCGCCAAAGCTATGTTCACTAAGCTCCCTACGCCTAAGATTGGCTTGATACGTAAAGGCTACCGCGCCGATTTCATCCTCCTTCCGCAAGCGAGATCCTTCTACGAACTCTTCTCTCGACCCTCGCAGCACGAGCGCATCGTCTTCAGAAAAGGCCGACCGACCCTCGACTGCGTTCTCCCCGATTTCAGCGAACTCGACGAAACCGTCGCCGTCCGAACCGACGCCGCGCCTTTCCTCGACGGCGACGTCGAAATCAAGCGAGGCGCGACTTCCCTCGCTTCTTCTTCTTCCAAACGAAAAAACCGAGAGGAAGATGCCGAGGTTTAAACGTATGCATCGTGTAATTTCTATGTCTGTTTTTTTGTTGTTGTACTTATTATTGTTGTAATATATGCTTACGAATATTATTCGCCTTTGGCGTTCCGCGCAAAGTTGCCGCCAGGGACGAAGAAAAACCGTTACGAGTGTTAGGGTTTTAGCGACCTTTCGGGACAAATTCTTTCTTATACTACCCTCCTCACAAATTTTCGAACACGTCGAAGACTTTATATTTATACATATCATGTCGGAGCCGGTTCTGGAAAAATCAAAATCCACCCTCTCGAAGGGCACGTCCAGTTCCCCGCAGACGTGGGCGGAGTACAAGGAACGTTTGAAAGTTTTCGGCTGGCAAAACGGGACGAGTTATAAATGGTACTACTTTAATTTGAATTGTTGAAAATTGCGGAAAAGAATCGTTTGAATTCGGGGGGATGAGAGATATTTTATTGTTTTCTTTCGCGTCTCTGTCTCGACCTTCTGTTTCTTTTATTCGCGCGAAAATGCGTGCGATCTGTCAAGGAAACGCATTCGAACGCAACGATTCGATCTTTTCATGCGGAGCGATCGAGAGTGGTCGAGACAGAGAGATGAAAGTCTGATCGACATTTTAACCGAATTTTGCCCCAGCCTTGTGTTTTACCTCTTTTACAAAGAACGAGAAAAAAATGTAAAAGAGAGCGCTAACCACCAAAAACTCTCCTTTAAACGACAGGAACACGAAGGTTGAATTATTCACCGGAGCGGGCGACATCGAAGCGTTCGGGGAACTGTTCTTCGATAACTTGGCGACCATGCTCGGGGTGACCGGCTCGGCGATCGGGCACATCGGGTACGGGCTTCTCGCGGCGGATTGGAGAAGTTGGGGCCCGGAGGGGTACGCGTTGGCGTGCGCGCAACAGTGGGAGAAAATTTACTACGAATGGAACATTCCGGCGTGTGGTTTGTGCTTACTGTTTGGCAACGTGTATTACGCGTGGTTGGCGACTCGTCTGGCGACGAAGGAAAATCGAACGGATGTAACCGCGCAACCGTACGGTATGAACACAACGGTTATCTACATCATGTTATACGCCATCACTTTGCCGGCTCTGGAAAAGGGTCACGATAAGTTCGCTCCATGTATCGATTTCGCTAGTCGATGTTCGGCAACGGATGCGGAAATTCAATCTGCGGCGAGAAAAGCAGCCGAATATGGTTGGGAAGTTTCCGTGACGGCCAACTTTATCGTCGGTTTGTTCGAAGTCAGCGGCTTCTTCTTAGGCGACTTGGTCAGGTGGTTGTTTCCAACCGCCGCCGTCTTCATCCCGTTATTTGGCGTTGGTTTCATGTGGTTGGGCTACGTGTACGTCGTCGATATCTTTGAACACCCGATGATGTGCTGGCTTCCATTCATGATTGTCTTGACGGGTTTCTTTGGGAACGTGAGGTACCCAATCTACAAAACCGTCACGTTTCCCATCGCTTTGTTGGCGATTTTGAGCTCCTCGGCGTTTGGCTGGATGGGCGCATGCGAACAGTCCACGGACGACATTGTGTACGGCTTTGGATCGCACACGACCTCGGTTGCAGCACAATACAACGGAGTAGATGCTGTAACTGGGTTAGCCCGCAAGACGTGCCAAGGTACGGACAAAGCGTTAGCTAAAGCTGCGTGGAAACAGTACGCCGGTAAGGGCGACATCTTCGGCGGCTTTGGCAAAGGTTTGAAAGGCTTCGCCCACTCTGATGTCAAGGATCTCGTTGCTCAATCTTTACTCTATGGCGCGATTGGCTTTTTAGGCTCGATGGCAGATGTCGAATCCGCCGAGATGGCTGGTGATTCGTATCCTATGGCAGAATGTTTGATTTTTGACGGTCTCGGAACGATGATTGGTGCCCTCGCGGGCAGTATCTACGGTACGACCATGTACATCGGTCACCCGATTCACAAAGCGCTTGGTGCTAAAATCGGTTACTCGCTTTTGAACGGGGTTGTTTACTTTGTCTTGTTCTGTAGTGGTATCTTTGCGAGTTTGTACAACGTGATCCCGCTTTGTGCGAACGGGGCTATTCTTATCTTCGTCGGTCTCTTGCTCGGTCGACAAGCGTTTGAGGCTACTCCACCGAGACACTACCCGGCTTTATTATTGGGCGTTATGCCGTTTATCGCGAACAAAATGTCTTTGGAATCACAAGGAAACCACTCGTACGATATGGGCATTCAAATGATGTCCGCGGCTGGCGGTACGATGTGCGGTATCTTCCTTTGCTGCATCGCGTGCTTCGCCATCGATAGATCTTTCCACAAGTGCGTCGTCGTTTCCTTCTTCATGTGCTTCCTTTCCTTGTTTGGTTTCTTCGCGAGTCACAACGATATCATCGATCCGAGTACAGGCGTTAGAGGACCGCGACACGAGATGTTGGGCATCTACGACACGAGCAGCGACTTGAACCAAGGCTGGAGATGGTCCGTCGCGTGGGCCATGGTTGGGGTGTACTTCGCGGTGCACATTCCGTTCCAAAAGAAGGGCTCTCACGTGAAGATGCCGATTGACATGAGAGATATGAAGGCCGACCCGTACGATTCCGATACGGATTTGTCTTAAAACATCATGTTTACTCAACCAAAGTTAGACACGTGATGAAAACGAAATAAATATTTATATTTATACTACGCGCCGTCGACGAGGAACGCGCGTTTCCAACGAGCGTTCGCTCACCGAACTGTACATGCACGACGGGCGCTTAAAAAAGAAAAATGAAAGAAATCATTGCGACGATATGAACGATGATGATGATACTGTCCAGATTAACTTAACACGAATGTAATTCTTACATCAAATACACAACACACGTGCACCTAAAACTCCTCTTCTTTTACTCTTTTTTCTTTCCTTCTTGCGCTTGTGCTTCCGTTGCTCTGCTGTTCTTCCGTCTCAGCGTATACGCGATCGCTTTGCACAACAAGGCGACTTTCAAGACCGCCACCGCACCGGTCGTTTCTAAAACGGTGTAAAACTCTTTCGCTTTCGTCCACGAACTCAACGGTCGCACCATGGACCCGAACATGTTCGCGAAGGCATTTTCGAGCTTGTCCGCGACCGTCTCCCCGGGAGCCATGTAGACGTTTAAAGCGAGCGCGACGACGAGGTAACGGAAGACGATCCTAGGTATTTGGACAGAAAAGGAGGAAGAGGAGGAGGGAGTGCTACCACCGGTGGCAGCGGGGGAAACCATTTGAATTGTATGAGTACGCGGACGGACTTTTGAAAGCGTGGTGGCAATGGAGCTTTTGAAGAGTACAGTACTTGTGTGTTAGAATAACAACGAGACGGTATTTACGCCGATGGCTTTTTTAGGAAGAAGTTACGCATCGGGCGGAGAATATCCTCCGAGAGTATTTACGTCGCTTTTGGGTATTGTTGCGCGTTGTTTTTGGACGTACGCTACGGCGCGTTCGGCGGCGGTTCGATCGATCAGTCGCGGCGAAAAGGAGGACCGAGCGCCGTAGAGATCCTCTCGTAAACGGATGATTTTTGTGGTATTTATCGCGTCGTGTATTTCTTCGTCGTCGTCTTTAGATGATGATGAGGGAGATTGTGATGCGAGGTTTCCTTTTTGCGCTTTGCGTATGTTTGCGTCGCGCGTGGTAAACGGTGGTTTCTCGTCGCCGAACGCGCGCGCGGAGCATTCGGCGAAGGTGGTCACGCGACACCCGTCCTCTTTCGCGTACCCTTTGGCTTCCACCGCGCGCGCGCCCGGAATCCCGTACGCAACAACCGTGAGCATTGTTGCGTATCTCGTATCATCGTCATCATTTTCACCTCCAACTCCTCCTCCGCCGCCGCCGGAAACGCTTCCGACACCCGCGGCGACCCTCACGCTCTTGCTCGTTTCCTTCGCCCACAAATCCACCTTCGCTATGTCCGGCGCGATGCCTAAATACCTCGGTTCATTCGCCAACGCTTCGCACAACGCCTCTTCCGTCACCGCAAACACGTGGTACACGTTCGCATCGTTCCAATCGTTCGTCACCACTAACGCTGGATTCATGTTCGGTCTTCTTTGTCTTCTTCGTCCTTCTTCGTCTTCGTCTTCAAAGTCTTTCCGGACGTGTTCTCGGCACCCTTCTGGTTTCACGTCGAAATACATCTTCACGCCTCGAACGAGCGCGAACCCAATAAACACGGCTTTATCTTCCTCTCTTACGCCGTCTAGGTTCTTCCTCAGCGCGAATCCGTCTTGCAAGGTGCCGGAGACCGCCAGAAGTCTTCTCTTCTTCGTCACGTTTCCCCGTCGAAGTTTCCCCGTCAGACCAAAACCCATTTCGAGCAAGACGCCACACGCGAAGCACGCGAGCGATGGTACCAAAGATTTCGCGAAGGAGAACGGTTTTAGCATCGTCGTTAACATCGTCAGCGTTTTGCCCTCATTTCTTCTTTCTTTTTCTTCTTCTTCTTCTTCAAGAAGCGCGTGAATTTTTGTATAACGTAACGAACTCTTTTCCCGGGAAAATGTGAGGAAGGAAAAAGCAACACAAGGTGGGATTTTTACGTTTGATGAGTATACGTTTTAATCATGTTTATATTTACAGACACTCGCGCTTTTGTTCGGCAGAGCTTTTCTAACGCACATTTATACGTATTGGCGTTGTATTCATTTAAGGGATGCGTTTCCCAACGTCACCGACGTCGACGACCACGGCGTCGACAAAGTCCAATCTCTCGTCGTCGATGGCCGAAACGTCGGGCGCTAACGCGGTGATGTATCTGTCAAAGTATAAAATTTGTTTCAAAAGCGCCCCGAACGCTCGAGGGAACTTCACGCCGTTCTCTTCACCGGCTTGGATTATTTTTAAAGCGACATTTTGCGCTTCGAGTTGGTCGACGGAAACCGCCGCGGTTTGCGAGCGTTCGTCGACGACGACGGTGGGTTCGATTTCATCCAAAGCTTTGTAAACTTCCCGGAGGTCGTTGGCGAATTTCGACGCGTCGACGTCTTTCTCGGCCGCACCCATGGTGATTAACGACAACGCCATTTTATCGTAATCGCGCGTGGCGGTAGCCGCGAAAAACGCGCGAACGGATTCGTAGGTTTCCACGGAGAGACTTCCGACGATGCCGAAATCGATAAACCCGACGCGACCGTCGCTCAACGCTAAGAGATTACCCGCGTGGACGTCCGCGTGGAACGTTTCGCACGCGAGCACGGATGAAAACCAAACATTTAACGCGTTCACCAACACATCCTCAGCGCTTAATTTTACGCTCGGGTTCAACGGGTTCATCGCCACTCTCCCGTTTTTCTTCAACTCGTTCTCCACGTCTTCTAAATTCGTCAACGGCGACCCGTATAAACGTTCCATGACTAAAACTTTCTTCGAGCTCAGCTTTTCGTATATAAATGGTGCCGTCGCTAACGATTCTAACTTTGACGATTCAATAAACCGAGTGAAATCTCGCACGTTTTTCGCCTCTTTCCTAAAATCCGTCTCTTCCATCATGCTCGATCTCAAGTCGCTCACGATGTCCACTAAACTCGCTCGATTCAACTCTGGGTTCAAAAACGTCAGCACTTTCGACGCGACTAACGCGAAGCTCAAATCCGCTTTCAACACGTCCTCAACTCCTGGTTTCAAAACTTTCACCACCACCTCTTTATTCGATCCTTTCAACACCGCCGCGTGGACTTGCGCCACGCTCGCCGTCGCCAACGGTTTCGGATCGATCGAATAAAACTCTCTGTCGATGTCTAACCCTTCTTCTTCTAAAATCCTCTTAATTTCTCCAAAAGAAACCGGCGGCGTATCGTCCAAACACTTCTGAAACTCGTCCACAAACTCTTTCGGAAACGCGCTCGGCGTCGACGCGATGAACTGCCCAAACTTAATATACGTCGCCCCGAGCGCCTCAAACAGTTGCCTCAACGCCGACGGTGCCGTCATTCGCTCTAAATTACCGCTCTGTATTGTTTTCACCCCTAACTCAAATATTGCCCGCGCGGCTTGTACCGTCCTCGACACCCCCGCCGGCCCGGTCGAAGACGCCACTTGCGCGATATCTCGCACCAACGCCTGGAGCTCCTCCGCCCTTCGCAACACTTCCTCCGGTGAATTCCTCGAGGAAGTAGACGTAAACGAAGAACTCCGTCCTCGGTCGTCGGTTTTTGTTCTCGAAGACGAGGGTGATGATGGTAACGCGTTATACTCCGCGCGCGTCAACATCGCGCGACGACGACGAAGGTGATGACGTTTCACATTTCCCCGAGACGAAGACTTCAAAGCGCGAGGAGGAGAGCAGCATCGGCGGAGAGAAGAAGAAGAAAAATGAGGCGCGCGAAAGGCGTTTTCAGCGGTAAAGGACATTTTCTCTTCTTACGTGCGCGTGAAAAGTGTGCGCGCGTGTGCGTGTACTCTCTGCCTAAAAATGACGAGTGTTCCTCTTTTCTTTCTTGTCGTGTGAATTGCAAATATCTACGTTTTGGTCCAAAATACAAAACACAGGTGTCTCTCTCTTTCTTTCTCTCTTTCGATGATCCATCTACTGTTCTCAAGAAGCTGCTTGTCTTTCTCGCGCTTTTGCTTTTTCTGTTGCCTCGACAAATCGAGCGTATTCTTCGTCCGTTGGTTCTGGGCACCCTTTTTCGAGCAAGTAGTTTTCGCAGTCAGGGTGTTCGTGGTAACGAGCGGAAGCGATGTGTACCCAATAGTTAAGAGGCACTTTCGCCTCTTCGACTAAGTATTTGAGGCAATCGAGTTTGCCAAACCTTGCAGCGATTCCCACACAGGCGATCTTTACCACATCAGGTATCTTTCGTTCTTCGAAGAAGTATTTCAAGATGTCTAAGTGACCATATGCTGCGGCTTGTATTACCGCTTCTTTTTCCGTCTCTCGCGAAGGTTTCACTTTGTCGAAAAGAAATCGAACACAGTCGAGGTGTCCTCCTTTAGCAGCTAGTTTACACGACTCTTCTTTATCACACGGGCAATTATTAGAGAAGCAATACTTCAACATCTCGAGATTACCTTTAATTGCGGCCTGATTAATCGTCCATTCATCCCACTCGCAATGTTTCACTTCTCTCGCCCACTTGAGAAACTCGAGTTTGTTCGTTGCAGCAACTTCCTTGCAAAACCAGGCTTGGTCTACCACGTCTCCTTTGGTATCTTTCTTTCCCCAGCGTATGTTATTCCACGCCCATTCCAACGTCGAAATGGATGAACATTCGTAAACAATCAAACCTAATCCCGATACGTTTACCCCGGCGTATTCAAGCACACCCCGACTCTCTGTATTCACCTTTGAAAAGAAACACCGATCCAACAAATTCAATTTCGAAAGCACATGCGAGACAAACACATCCTTATGATGCAACACCAACCCGTTCCAAAGTGGAGAGGACGACGACGATGCAGAAAGCGAGAGATTCTCGAAGTGTGCAGTCGTCGCCTTCGCTTCCTGCGTCTTTTCTTTCTCGTCGTCCTCCTCTTCCGAAGAAGAAGAAGAAGAGTAGTTCAGTTTATCCCACTTGGAATAATCGATGCGAGACATGCGAGACTGTTTTTGTGGAAATTCGAACGTTCAAAACGTGTCATAAATACCCTTTGTTTGCGCGGCGAATATTAAGAAGAAGACAAAAAGAAGAAGACAAAAAGAAAGAACGCGCGCAATCAATAATAAGAATGGCGTGGACAAACTTCGTGATCACGGGCGCGGCCATCGTCGCCGTGGCGTCCTTGATGCGTTCGGATATTCGAACGAGCACGTCGATGTTACGACGGAACGTGAAGACGATTCGAAAGATGATGGAAGACGTCTCGAACGGGGAAAGCATCGGGGAGGTGGTGAAGAAAGGCGAGGAGGAAATCGCGAAGAAGCTGAAGAAGTGATCGTTGGTCTTTTCGTTTAAAAGAGAGAGGACGTTGGAGACGCGCGCGCGAAAAGCATTCTTTAAAAGAGCATAATAAGAAAAACTTTTAGGGGAACTGTGTGTTCGTAACAGATATATGCGAAGGGGTGCGCAACAGCTCCTGCAACACGCGCTCGGAGGAGAAGGAGGAGGAGGAGAGAAGATGGGTTGGTTGAGTGGTGGTGCGAACAATAATAATAACAACAATAATAACGACGCGTTGTTGTTTAATCCTTCGGCGTCGTACCCGTCGATCCCGCACATCAACTCGGGAGTGGAGTTTGGCGACTTCAAGTTAGAGAAAGGCCTTCAATTGAAAGTACCGAAAGTTTTTAAGGTGTTGTTCACCGTGTGGTTCGTGTTTAGTCTCGGCGTGCTGATGGTGAATATGGACGAGTTGGAGATGGACCAATCGAGATTGGTGTCGGTGTATTTCAGCGCGCCGAGTTTAATGACGTTGGCGCTGTGGTTATGGGGGATAAACGTGTATTTGTGGCACGAGAAGATGAAATTGGTGCCGTCGCCGTTGGTGGTGTTTAGTGAGAAACATACGAAATCGTTCGCGAACGAAGACGCGATTCCGCACGCGTTGGATGCGTCCGCAATATTTGGCATCGCAGGGGTGATGTCGGTGGCTACGGCGACTGGCGCGGCATGTTTTAGTAAAGCGCTAAAGGACGAAAACGAAATAGCGGCGTCGTTTTACATCTTCTTCTTTTACGTGTTGGCACCTTTGGTGATATTTTTCGCGCCGACGGAGAATGGTTTCCTGTTTGGAACGGCTAGGAAAGGTTTAAGAGTCACCGTATCTCGAATTGCCGCGCCAACCGCGCACGCTATTTCCTTCGCCGATTTCTTCGCCGCCGATGTTTTGTGCTCGTTCGCAAAGTCGTTATCGGACGTTGAGAGAGTGTTTTGTAGCGCATTCCAAGGTCACGTTTTATCTCACGCGGCTGAAGGCGCGTGTGGCGATCAAAGTTGGCGCATTCCGTTTGTTTTGTGCATTCCGAGCGCCATTCGATTGTTTCAGTGCATTCGCCAGCGAAGAGACACCGGCGACGAGTTGTGTTTCTGGAACGCGGTGAAATATTTTTCCGCGTTTCCAGTCATTTGGTGCTCTGCGTTGAAATATCACGTGGACGAGGACGATTGGGAACGGTTGTATCGACCGATGTGGTTCGCGTTTGCCGTCGTGAACAGTAGTTTTAGCTATTATTGGGATTTAACCCACGATTGGGATTTACCGATGGTGAAGAAGCTAGTGTTTCCTTCCTCTTCTTCGGCATCGAGCGGTGGTGGTGGAAACAACAACGAGAACAACATCATCGCCGAAATAGAAAGCAACGCCGAGAACGAAGCATTCGCCCCGTACGGTTTGCGAAACAACAGATTATACAAGGCGCCAGCGGTGTACTATTTCGCGTGCGCGACCAACCTCATGCTCCGCGTCTCGTGGACGTACAAACTCGCCGCGCACTTACGGAAAAACTCGCGAACCGTTTTCTTCGTGTCCGCGTTAGAAATCGTCCGACGGTTCCAGTGGTCCATCTTTCGCATCGAGAAAGCGTACTTGAAAGCCAAGCGATCCGCGATGAATAGCCGAGAAAATAGCTTCATTTAATTTAATTTTAAAAGCGTTTACATCAAAGTTTACAAAATATACAAGTGGTTTCGCACTCCAATTAAAAGAAGAATAATAATAATAATTTAACTTATTTATCATCGTCCAAGAAGAGATGTTACTTTGCATGCTTCGACAGCCACTCTAAACACACGTCCACGTTGTGTTGACTCTTGCACGAAATGCAATAGCAGCACACCTCCCTGCCACTCAATCGTCTCAACTCCATCGCATCAATCACCGTCCTCGCGTCCGCCGCGTCCTTCAAATCCGACTTGTTCCCCAACACCAACAACGGCACCCCCGCCACGGCTGGTTTCTGCATCAACGCGTGCAACTCCGTCTTCGCCAATGGAAAATTCTCCTTATCCGCCGCGTCCAACACGTACACCACCGCCGTCACCCCTCGGCAATATCGCTCCCACATGTTCCGAAACCGCTCTTGACCTCCCATGTCCCACATTTTTATGGAGACTTTGTTCTTGGTCACTTTTCGCATGTTAAAACCAACCGTCGGGATCATGTCCTCCACGAACTCCCCGCCGGAAACCACGTTCACGAACGACGTTTTCCCCGCGTTTTGTAATCCTTTTTGTCGTTGAGCGAGAAAGAAAAAGAGAGTTTAAAGAGAGAGAGAAAAGAACACGATGTCAGTCTTTCTCAGCAGCCTTGGTCGTTTCCCCCGTTGGATCCTCTCGTTCCGATCCTCGACGAAACCCCCGCGCGGACGACCGGTTTGCTGCCTCTCTCCCGAACCAATCGAGACAACAACGACGAAGGAGAGAGAGAAGAACGCCTACGATGACTCAAAAACGAAACGGGTAACCCCACAAAGCCTCGTAAACTCGTGTTCGCAGAGAGAACATAAATATATTTTAATCGTCTCTCTCGAACAAAAAACATCGGGGAAAGAAAAAGCTGAATTACACAAACGAAAGACGCTCTCGTCTCTTTCTCCCGTGTCTCGCGTGTGTGTCCACTACATCTCACCTATCAGAGCCAACTCCATCTCCCGGTTGAAAAACAAAAGGCGAACCCAGCTGAGAAACGCGAAGAACGCGTCCGCGATCATTATTGTTAATTGTTTATGCGAAACAAACGTGTTCAAGTTAAATAGAATAAGTGCGTGTGTGTGTCCCACTGAAAAAAAACCAATGGGGCAGCCCACTCGGAAAGAAAGCAAAATGGAATGATTTAGGGTCTTGGTCTGTTTTTGTCAAAAAATTGATTTTTTTTTCAAAAAATCACCTAACTAAGAAACACCAACACGCAACAAAAGAGCGCAAAAGCGCGCTCTAGAGTAACACAAAAGCAGTAGATGCCCCCGATACACAACACCGAGGAAGAGAAGACTACCGCTGCTACTACTACCGCTGCTGCTGCTGAAAAGTTTAAGTATTCGACGTGCGTTCGTTCGTTTTCTCTTCTTTGTGTTTTCTTTCATTTCATTTCCTTTTCTTTTTGTTCTCGAATGAATCATCTCAGTTTTGAACGATGCGACGGAGAGAAAAGTCTCTCATCATCATCATCTTCAAAACCTATACATATTAACGCTTCAAAACGATCTCTCTCCTCAAACGAACGAAACGACATCGTCATCATTTTGCGCGTAAACAACAGCGCGCTCGAATTCCCGTTCGCGACGAAAGAGAAAGGCGAAATCGTGTTCAACTCGATACACGTGGACCCACCGATTAATACATCGAGGACGACGAAAGATTTACGCTTGGAGGAAAAAATAATACGCGCGAAGATTACCGCGATCGACGCGCGATCGTTGCGATCGGCAGTTGTAGGCTTGATTGATTCTATCGCGTTAGTTGTTGAGACCGTGGAAAGGTGCGAGCGTTAGATTAGTGGTAGAGAGAGAAAGTTTGATACGCTCGTCGTCGTTCGTCTTCGTCGCGCGGAATAAGTAGTTTGTAACATGGACCGGTTCCACATTTACGAGTCCATCGGGAAAGGTAAACACTCGGTGGTGTATAAAGGTCGCGAGAAGAAATCGATTCAGTACTACGCGGTGAAATCGGTGGAAAAGTCGCAACGTCAGAGAGTTTTGCAAGAAGTGCACGCGTTGAGAGCGATTAAACACGAACGGGCGTTGAAATTCGTCGCGTGGTACGAGACGAGGAACCATTTGTGGTTGGTTTTAGAGTATTGCGTTGGTGGGACGCTGTTGAACGTTTTGAAGCAAGATGGGAGATTACCAGAGTCGTCGATTCGACGATTCGCGGTGGATTTGTGCAGAGGTTTGCGAGCGTTACACGGCGCCGGGTTGTTGCATTGCGACGTGAAACCGAGCAACGCTTTGTTGTCGGAACACGGCGAGGTGAAGTTGTGCGGCTTCGGTCTGAGCAGAAGAGTCGCCTCGAACGTGGCAATGTTATCGTCTTCGCATGGCGGTGGTGATACAATGAATAACAACAGCAGAGCGTCGGTGGCTTCGTCGACAACGACGTCGTCGTCCTCGTATGGTAACGGTGTGAGTAGTACTTTCACCTCCAGTAGGGGATCGGGACATTTGAGTTTAGCCAAACGAGGTTCGCCGGCGTACATGGCGCCAGAGCTGTTCACTTCCATTGGCGTGCACTCGTACGCCTCCGACTTGTGGGCGCTCGGGTGCGTGTTGTACGAGTTCGTGGCCGGGTACCCGCCGTTTGCGAGAACCCGTTTGAGCGAACTCGTCGAGGCGGTTTTAGAGGAAGAACCGGAGCCTTTGCCGAGGGAGAGGTGTTCGGAGAGCTTAGAGAGTTTAATCATGGGGCTGCTCATCAAAAGACCACATCAAAGAATGACTTGGCAAGACGTCGTCGAGCACGAGTTTTTTCGGCGACCTGCGTTCGTGTCTTCTTCTTCTGGCGGCGCCGGTACTTCTAACGCTACCGCGAACGAACGAGGAGGAAGCGGCGACGTCTCGCTTTCAATCAAGAAATTAATCGAGGAACACAAAAAGAAACCGTTACCGAAAGAAACTGCGTTTGAACAAATGGCGCAGAAGTTGAAAGCGGAAGATCTTGCGGCGAGGTTGAAATCACTCAATCCAAAATCGCCCGGTGGTAATGTTTCGGTTGTTCACGGTGGATTGTTGACGGCGAGCCTGAGGCAAAGTTGCGATGTCGGCGGATTGTCTCGCGCGGCGCGCACAAACTTGGATCGCGAACGATCAGCTTTAGGATATGGAAATAATAATAAAGGTGGTAGTGGCAACAGTGGTAGTGTAAACAACGTAAATTCGAACGTAAATGTCGATGCGGAGAAGAATTACTTCGATTCCGAGAATAGAAATAGCGTAGATGTCGTCATGGAAACGGCTGATTTCGAAGTGAACTTTGCGCTGGAGAACTTCAGTCAGAACGACGAAAATAACAGGAACGTTGCGAACACGAGTCACGATGAAACGTTCGAAGACGCCAGAGGCGATAACCAACGCGTGTCGGTGAATTCAACGACTTCATCTGTGGCAGAATACGAAGAAAAGAGAAGAACGGTGCCGATGAAAGCGCCAGGGGTGCAAAGATTATGCACGGTGGATCTACCGTCGACGCCGGCTCGGACGCCGAAGCGAAACGAGCGCGAAGATGGTAACAGCGGCGGTAGTAGCTCGGACGAAGACGACGATAACGTCGAGTATCACGAAGTAGACGGGGTGAACGGTGAAGACGACGATGAAAATGATGATGAAAATACTAGAAAGAAGAAGAAAGGTTCTGTGATTATTTTGAGCCCGGACACGCCAAACGGAAGAAGGAAGAAATCACTTCTCGATAATCGCCGATCGGCTGGAGGCGAAAGCGCGCTGCTAAAATCGCCTCCTCGAGGAGGGAACAGAGAACAAATAGAAAATGGAGGCCGAGATAGCCGGACGATGATGGCAAAGACGCCGTGGAAACACCGAACGATGCCGTCCGATTTAGACGAGACCATGGACGACGACGAAAACGAAGAGGACGCAAATGATGACGACGATCCGAACGCTTTGGCAATTGTGCCCAATGGAGAAGAAAACGACGATGAGAAAGAGTGCGATGAATCCGTGTATTCTATAAGTACGCTCTCAACGCACGCGTCTGATTTAGTTGTTCGTCCTATCGTGAACAACCGCAGAGTTGAACCGAACGGTGCAGCTATGGATCCCGTACACGACGCGAAAGCGCTTCCGTTTCCCGCGCTGGATGTAAAATCCGTCCTCGGTCTTTCGCGTCCGGAACTCGAGGCTTTTCTGACTGCTGTGTATCGCTCAGTCGCGGAAAGTTCACCCATGCGCTCGAAAGTTAACGCGTTGGCGTACTTTGAAACGCTTTGTAGCAACGCCGAAGCGGCGAACGTGCTCGTGAATTCAAGCTTAGCCTCCATGTTTGTCGAGGTGCTCGCCCAATCGAAAGCGCCAACTTTGCGAACGCGTCTCTGCTCGATATTGGGACTTCTTTTTCGTCACGCGACGGAAATTGGCGACGAGCTGTTAGCAAACGAAAAGACGAATATTTGCGAGACGCTCGCGGAAGTAATCGATGATTCAAACGAACGCGCGAAGAGAAAGGCGATGGCGACGCTCGGAGAATTGCTGTTTTACGTGGCCACGCAGTCCGAGCGAGATGTAAGCTTCGATGACGATGAAAGTCAAGAAGGAGAAGACGAAGAAGACAATAATGGTAATCTCGCCCCTCGCACGAAAGCTAAGGTCGGTCCAGAGACGGCTGCGGTTATTTGGGGCGTGAGCGATAAAGTACTCGCCGCGGTGTGTTCAAAATTGAACGTGACTGAAGACGCCGTCACCCGACATTACGCGACCAAGACAATTGAAAATATAGTCACGCCTCGGTGTGACGATGATGATGATGGTCATGAAGTTGATGATGATAACAAGGAAGAGAATGCCGAGAACGAGTGTAAACATCCAAAATGGGTCCAGGATACGTTCTTAACCAACGCAACTCTCGCTAAACTCTTTGAAATTGCACTCGCCGATCAAAGAGAGAGCGAAAGCGCGAGAGTTACCGCATCGTCTGCCGCTGCTCGATGTCTGGCGTCTTCGCCGCAACTTCTCGTCGATTTTGCAACGTCCTCAGTTTGCGCGCATTATGTCTCTCGGCTCATTTCCGACGACTCTTCCAAAGTTTCCGGGAACGGTTTGAGGTGTTTAAATGTCGTCTTGTCGAATGAAGCTTCGAAGCATGCGTTTTTAGAGACGCTTCGTGCGAGCTCCTCGACTGCCTCGAACGGGGAAACTGGAGACCTTAAAAACAATTCGACCGGTGGCAGTGGTGGTGGTTCGGCTTTTTATGCGGACGAGAATATTCTCGCGAAAGAGCTCTCGTTGATTTCCGAGCGCGGCGCGAATTCTATCAATCGAGGCAAGGCTTTGGTTGCTATTTCCGCCTTGTGTTCAGCGCACCCGGCTTGGCTCGTGCATTTTACAAACAATCGCATTCTCTACGTGGCTGAAAAAGTTACCTTACACGCCAACAACGACGTGTATTTGACGAGGTGTGCAGAGTGTTTGTTTCGAACGATTGCAGACTTATCACGACGGGCTTCGGACGCGATATCTTCCGAAGCGAGGCGGATCATCGCAGACGCGAACGAGAAGCTCAGCCTGGAAACCTTCGATGTCAACGATGTTCGTCGAACACATTTCTCGCAAAGTGGTGCCACTGCGCTGTTTCCAGCCCTCGCACACGCGTTATGCGTTGGATTTATGCGAGATCGCGTCTGTGACGAGGCTTTCTTACGCAAAGTTTCTGTATTTATTCAAGCCGCGGCGACGGCGCTGCCTTCCGCGGCGGCAGCCCCTCTCGAGGAGATGGATGCGAATAATAACGCGAACAACAAAAGTCCATCGAAATGGTTTTCAGGATTTCGTGGTGGCAATACCGCGAGCAAAGAGCGCATGTTTCAAGAACTTCTCGACAGAAAGATTAAAGCATCTGAAGAATTTCGACTCGGCGTTTCTTCTCTCTTGGAGACGTTGTCGCGAGACGCGCAAAAAAGTCTTTTACGATTTCCAAAGGTGACCATCCGAGAGGTTTTACCTGCACTCGCGAAGTTGTTGCGAGGGTCAGATTCCCCGGATGCGAGATTCTTAGCTCTCAAGTTGACGTGCGATAGCATGCTACCACTCTTGGCGCTCCAGCCGGTGGAAAATATGGATGATGAAAGTGTGCCGGAAGAGACCACTAACGTGCACGACAAAGAAGGCATCGTTTGCTGTCAAATTGACGCGGACGATAAACGATATCTCGCCGAGTCGTTGCGAACCGATTTTCTTCCGTCCTGTCCAGCGCTTTTGATGGACGAGGACCCCATTCCACTCTACGCTCTGAAACTTTTAGCCGGTTCTATAAACAACGGTGGCGCCGAGGAGGAGGAAGAGAACGCCAACGCGCGCGGCGACGAAGCTTTGGAGAAGGCGCTCGCGCATTTTGCCTCGAAGTTCTTCGCTTTTCTCAGTCTCGATCACGCGAATAACAACGCGCACAACGCCCGCTTGTGTTTATTCTTGTGCCGCTCCAAAAGCTCAATTCTATCGACGAGGAAGCTCTTCACAGAGCTGAACGCGTGCGAAAGAGTCGCGGATGTTCTGGTCTATTCGAGAGAAAATCGCGTAGAACCGTTCGTAGAACCGGCTTCGAAGATGTGCGAGGTCTTGGCGAAGCGGGCGATGCAAACTTTAGAAGATACCAGCACTGAAAGCACCGATGGAGAAGATCTCATAGACGCCTCTTTGCGAGCCATGCGCACGTTTGCCGAGATATCTCAGACGTTTCTCGAGTGTACCACGGCGGCGATTGACGATGACACCGCGATTACGTACGCCGAAGCTGCCGCCGAAGCGCTCCGCATATCTTGTGCAGTACATCCAGATGTTAGCACGCAGAGTTTGCTCGTACTTACATCGTCGACGTCGTCTTCGAATGGTGTCCACTCTCCCGGCGCGATGGCTTTAAGCGGCGTCGGCGAATCCCATCCTTTCTGTGAATCCATAGAAAGGTTCGCCTCCGACGCGTTCGAAGCACTTCTCGTCGTTCCTCTTCACAACTCCGACTCCGAAAACACAAAATCACAAACCGCAGCAGCATCTTCGCATACGCGAAAACGTCTCCAAAGCCTTCGCTCGAAAGTCATCGACGCCGTCGCCAACGCGTTCACCGCCGTCGCCAACGAGGGGTTAACCTTCCACGAAGACTTGTCCAGAGAACAACGGGAACGAGCGAGCATGGCTTTAGGAAAGTTAAGTTACGTGAACGTTCCCGGTGCCTCGAGAGCGTCGAGGTCGTTCGCCGCCATCTGTCGCGCCGCGAATTCCCCTTCTGTGTTTAACAAATAGTATCGATTTTTAACGTATTATGAAGTAAAAATCTCTTTCGGAACCTCTTCACTCCTTTTACCTACTCCGAACACAAAATGCCTTCAATTAAGAACATCCTTCATCAATACGGCGGATTCTTAGTCGCGCTCGTCGCCATCGCGCTCACGGTCGTCGCGCCAAGAAGCGAGGAGTTGTTCGGGATTTCCACCACCAAGTGTTTGTTGATTGGTACGCGTTTTATCACCAGTATCACCGTCTGTTTGTGTGTTCGTAATTCGTTTCGTTTTTCCACGACCAAAGGACGCCTAAAACTGTATGAACACTCACCCGCGTAAACGACGCTCTCTCTCTCTCTTTAAACAGGCATCGTCATCGCGTTCGTCTCGTTACCGATACACGAAATGCGTCCGTACCAAGATAAGAGGCAAATGACGACGGAAAAAGCGGCGGCGGAACAGCACATGAAAGATTTGGCCGAGCAAGAGAAGCAGTTCAAGGATGGGAAAAAGAAGAAGTAGTAGACGAGAGATGAAGACACGAACATGTTTAGATGTGTACCTATTATTACCTATTAGTAGTACCTATTAGTAGTAGTAGTAGTATTGCTACCGCGCGCGCGAGGTGAACTTGTTGTTGTTGTTCCCTTCCCAAACCCACCGATGGTGTTCTCCTCTCTCGCTCGTTTTGGCGCCGGTGTTGTTACTTTTGACTGCCGCTAAGGCGCTACTCCCGAGCGCGACGACGAACGCGAGGATTTTTATGTTTATTTTCGTATTTGCGGATTTTCTAGTATTCGTGTTCTTCGTGTTCTTGTTCTTGTTCTTCTCGGGGTCGTCGTCGTCGTCGCCATCCTCCTCTTGCGGATACCCGTTCTTCGTCAAATACCTCAACACGGACGCGTCCACCCCGCCGCTATATCGCACCCAAAAATCCCGATCGTTTTTTAACCATTCCGGTATCACGTGCTCCATATTATCATCCTCCGAGACAATAACAGATGCATCCTCGCCTTCTCTCGCCAAAACGCCAATCTGAAAATCTCTCAGCTGCTTCCACGCGGTCAAGGAATGAATCTCCGTAAACTCCTCCGTCGCATCTTTCCCTAAACTCCTCGCTATCGCTAACGCCGTCGACACTTGACCGGCGTTGTTAAACCCAGGGTGTGTTTTCGCGAACGAGGTAATGTCGTACACGCGTTTATGGACTATTATCCATCCGTCGTGGAGGCGCGCGTGTTTGGAAACTTGCTCGGAAGTGAATTTCCGCCACTTTCTGTATTCCACATCGGACGGACCGGATTCCAGTTTTGCTGATGATTTTTTGGAGGAGAAACCATCGTCCTCGGTCTGCACGTGTTCTCCTTCTTCTCTCATTTGTTAGCCTCGTTTACGTCGTTCGCGACGTCGCAAAGCTGTGTTTGCGAGAGACTCTCAGCTTTTAAGAGCACGACTTAAAGAGAAGACGTAAAGAGGAGTGTGTTATGTGTGTTTGGATAATTTGGAAAATGAATTGGCAAAATTTGTGGTCAAAAGACGCCAAAAGATACGACGAAAGCGGACCTTTGTAACGACCAAAGGTCGGCATTTATCAACAACTTTAGCCCTTTACGCCTTTCCGGTGCGCGAGGAAAGTAAGCGGTGGTGTTTTCGAGAGTCGCGGCAGAGCAGCAGTAGTAGTAGTACTAATAATAATAAACGAGGGACGACGCTACTTTGTTGTAAAGAGTTTTATCGAAAGAATAATGGGCATCTGCGCGTCGTCGCCGTCAAAGTCTTTCCTTGTAGGGAAATCCGGCGGCGACGAATCCGCTCGCGACGGCAAAACGTGGTACTCGAAACACGTCCAACGAGAAGGCTCTGAAGTCAACATGTATTTCGATAAAGTCGTCTCCGAGGACTATCACATCTCGAAGAAGAAAATTGGAAGCGGGATGCAAGGTTCGGTGTACGAAGGGACCGCGAGAGGAGAGAAGGATTCCTTCAAGGGAGAAAAAGTTGCCATCAAAGAGACACACATTGGCGCCATGAACAAGAATTCTGGCGAGCGAAGGAAAGAAGCGTACGCGGAGTTAGAAACACTCTCTCGAATGCGACATCCAAACATCGTCCAGTTAATAGCGGCGTATCAAACGAGCTCGGAGTTACAACTGGTGATGGAAAAAATCGACGGGAAAGGTTTGATTAGCTATTTGGTAGAATGCGACGAGAAGTTGGCGAGCGGCGCGCAGACGGAGAAAGAGCAAAGGGAGGAGAAGTTTTCGCTGATGCGACAGCTGTGCGATGCGGTGGCGCACGTGCACGCGAGGAACGTGTGTTTTAGGGATTTACAGCCGGAAAACGTGATGATTACGAATCAGGAGCCGAGACAGGTGAAGTTGATTGATTTCGGTCGAGCGGTGGTTTTGAAGAGGAAGGACCACATGGAAGGGAATTTACAGCCGATGGGAACGAGTTTGTTCCAAGCGCCTGAGGTAGAGAAGAGGTGCGAATACGGCCAAGCCAGCGATATGTGGGCGGTAGGTGTGTTTTTGTACCTCTTGATTAGTAATAAAATGCCGTTTTCGAGGACCGTGGAAGGCGTGTACGCGGTTCTGCGAGGATCGTACGAACCGTTCGACGAGACGTTTAATAAACAGGCTCGAAGTTTAGTCTCGAAACTGTTGGTGGTGAACCCGAGTTCACGCATGAACGCCGCGCAAGTGAATCAGCACAAATATTTAAGAAAGTTTGTTCAAATGAAAGAAGAATACCAGAAAGCCGGGACAAATGTGAGCAGAGAGAGGGACATTTTAGTGCCGGCGACGATGCAAAAAGACGTCGAGCGGTCGCTGTTGGCGTTGGAAGAGACGAAAGATATCACGAAAGAGTGCGTGAAGATTCTGTGCGAGTTGAGCGCGCAAGACGTGGCGACTTTGAGACGATGGTTGAACATGAGTTCGGAGAAGAGCGTGCACGACGGCAAAGCGAACGTTGGATTGAATGTAGAATTGAAAAAGAATGGTAACAGAAGAAGGGAGGAAGACGCGGAACACGCGGAAGAGAACAACGGGGACGATGAGAGCGAAAACGATGGAGGAGGTTCGAGCAACGAAGGCTCCAGAACGAGCAACGGGTCGTACTCGTGGAACGACGATTCCACGCACCGAGGGAACGCCAAAGTAGGCACCGGTGGTTTAGCGCACTTGGCGCATTCGTTTCGAAAAAGTTTAGACGAGGACCCCGAGGCGAGAAGTTTCATCGGGTTGGTGCACGAACAAGGTTTGAGTTCACTGGACGAACTGATTACCGCGTGCGTGGCGTCTGGTTTATTTAAAACTGCGGACCAGTTAGTTGAACTCGAAAGCAACGTTTTAGCGAAAAGGAGGAACAGATTTGGCGGCGAAAACGAGATGACGAAAATCACCTCTTCCAAGAACGCGCAAGAGACGATTCGAAATACCGTTTTAGTGCGACACGGGGATTTACTCCGATTAGTTGAAACGACGCAACTGGAGCGCATGAAAGAAGCATCGTTTAGTGATGATGCCGATAACGGGTCGTCGCCGCTCAAAAATTCGAATTCCAGCGCCCTGGCGATTACGATGGAGTCGTCTTCTAGTTTCTATAACGAGGCGAAGAAGAAAATCAGTCCGGAACGCCTCTCGCGAGACGGTACGAACCCCGCGCAACAACCGCCGGGCTCGTTGGAAGGGTCTCTGAGAGGTGGCAATTCGTTCAGAAAACCGAGAGGCGGCATGCCTGCGACGTTAAATCGAAAACTAGAGGAAGTGAGAAGGGAAGCGAGTCTGGATAACTTGGCGGCTGGAGGGAACGCGAGAGCTTTGGTGAGAAATTTTTCGAGCGGGAGCTTATTAGCGCACAGCGAGTCTAACGAAGAATAAAAGTATATGTAGAGAGAGCGTAGTAATGTAGCGTAGTGGCGTGATGATCGAAATTGATTTCGTTAGTAGTATTTACACAAACACGTTCATCCATACGAAGTGTGATTTTAATAATAATAAATATATTTTTCTCGCGTCTCTTCTCACGGCGCGGCCGGCGCGCCTTCGCCGCCCCAACCCCACAACAACTCACCGCCCGCTTTCTCGGCCATTTGTTGCATCCAGCCCCCGGGAGTGGGACCAGCAATCGTCGCGTGTTCCATTTTTACTCCTCCGTCCGGTTCTTTGTGCACTCTCACGCGATACCACGGGTTATTCAACATGCCCATGACGTTCCACGTCGGGCGTTCTGGCATAAAATTTTGCGATTGGTCCACCGCGCGGAACAAGATTTCTTTGCACGACGGGTCAAACAACATCGCGGTGTCCAACTCGTACTCCCACATGCACCAACACCAATGTCTTGCTTTATCTCCGGAACTTCCAGCCGCCCATCTCGGGGTTTCTCTCACGTTAATATCCGCCAACTTCCAAGACATGCCTTGATCGAACGACACCTCGGCTCGAATAACTTTCCTCCCGCCTCCGGAATACGCGTACCCTTTCATCACGTACTTCTTCGTCGACGGTTTGATCACCTCTTCGTGCGCGGGATACGCAATTGCACCGTTAATGTTCAACTGGTTGATGATGTATTCCTCTTTAAACCACCATTTATCTTTCGTCGCGATTTCCGCGTCCACCGTCGGCGGCAACACGCGGTTATCGTTGAAGTGATAAAAGTTGTTACTCTCGCGATCAGTCACCGTAATTTCCGCCAAAAACTTAATCATTCTCCCACCAATATACCCAGGAATGATAATTCTCACCGGGTACCCGTGGTCCGGGTGTAAACGTTCCCCGTTTTGTTCGTACGCCACGATCACGTCGCACGTCGGATCCAACGCGGTTTCCATATCGATGGACGTCCCGTACGACCCCGGCCCCCCATCCTGCCCGTCGTAACTTTTCGGCAACTCATCTTGCGGCCCGTTCAAACACACAAACCTCGCTCCCGGCCCGGCTTTATACACCCCCGCTTTATTCAACAAAACTCTCAGCGGCACGCCTTTCCAATACGTGTTCCCGACGGCGCACGGCCCCCAATTAAACCCAATCGAAGATTTAATCATGTTCTGTTCCTTCCTCCTGTTCCCCGCACAGACGACTAAACACGGGAACTGTTCGTACGGCAGTTTCGAGAGTTCGTCCATCCCAATTTCAAACGGTTTTTGGCAATTCCCGTTTATTTTAATCGTGTGCGTGTTCCACTCCAGTTTCGGCACCGCGCCGTGGTTCCGCACGATGTGTAAATTCACAGGCGAGATGAAACCGTAATCGAACATTTCAGGCAGAGGCGCTTCCACGTTAAACGGGTGTTTCCCGGTCAATCGTATTAAAGATGGGTGACGTTTGACCCAATTGTCTGGTGTTTTCACATCGCGTTCGTCCACCTGTGGGTACGGTTGCGCGAGGTATCGAGACTTTAACGCGTCCGCGTCGTGGTTGATGTTCATGTCGGACGAGACGACGAAGTTCGCGCTTTGACAAAGGTCGTCTTTGGAATCCTCTTTGCTGTCGTTCTTCTTTAACACGGTCTTGTCGAGAACAGTTTTAATCCCCGCGCCGGCGACGGCAGAGGCGACGATTGGTAACACCATTAGTATGTAGTATTCTTCTTCTTCTTTTGTCTCGATTCGTCTTCTTATGTGACAGAACGATCGGAGAAAGCTTTCGCGCGTCGTTTCCGATGAGCGTGCGTCTTTTATCACGTGAGATGATATAAAAGTGCGCACATTTCCTCGTCTCGAGAGACGCAAAAAAGAGCTGTCAAACGTCGGATGTGATCCATTTTTGTCGTTTGGTCGCTTTTTTTCAAAAAAAAACAACAGAAAAAAGAAATCTCTCTAGGTTTCGCTTTCGTGGTTAATGTTCGGAGTTCTGTTTCCTTTTGCCTCTTTTTGGCTTGTTTTTTTGTCAACTCGTTCTGGGGAAGGAAAGAGAGTTTTATATTCTTTAGGGGTGACGACATATTTATTCAGACGAAAGACGCGCGCCTTCGCAAAGAAGAAAGAAGAAAGAAGAGCGAAAGAACTTTGAGTGAGAGGGAGAGAGAGCGTTCGGTGGTCTTTTCATACATTTATTTATTATTGTAGTGTATTCATTATTCCTCCTCGAGAGAAAGAGAGAATTTCTTCCCCTTCTTTCAGGGAGAAAAAAGGCGTCGTTTGGTCGTGCATAGATTTTGCGAGAGACACGCGCGCGGAAAGAAAGCGCTCCGCAAAGAAGAAGAAACCGTTTTGGTGCGGTTGCGATGAGTACAAAAGAAGAAGATGCGCTGACCAAGATGGAGGAAACCGAACTCGCGTTACTTCTGGCTGAAAACGGCGGGAGCATCGCTTCCCTTCGAAAGTACGATTCTCAAGCGAAATCCCCAGACGTGAAAGATGTAAACACCCCGGATAATTGGGTGGCGCGACATCCAAATCTGGTCAGATTGACCGGAACGCACCCGTTCAATTGCGAACCGGATTTGAAAACGTTAGAAGAAAGCGGGGACGTGACGCCGGCGAGTTTACATTTCGTGAGGAACCACGGGGCGGTACCGAATTTGACTTGGGACGCGCACCGGATCGTGGTGGAGGATTGGAGTTCAACGTCTTCGAGTTCGAGTTCGTCTTTGAAACCGAAGAAACCGAAGAAGTCAAAAACGTTCACCATGAAGGATATTTGCGCCTTGCCGAAAGTGACGAAGCCGGTTTTACTCGTCTGCGCGGGAAATAGACGAAAAGAACAAAACATGCGGAAGAAAACTATCGGGTTCAACTGGGGCGCCGCCGGATTATCAAACTCGTTGTGGACCGGCGCGCCGTTGCGAGAGGTGTTGTTTAAACTCGGCGTTAAAGAACCGAAAGAAGGTTTGTTCGTCTGTTTCGAAGGACCCGAGCGCGAGCTGCCGAAAGGGGAGTTAGGCACGTACGGGACGAGCATTCCGTTGCACAAAGCGTTGGATCCGAGTCAAGACGTGATGATCGCGTACATGCAAAACGGGGAGAAGTTGAAGCCGGATCACGGGTTTCCGGTGAGATTAATCATTCCCGGGTACATAGGTGGGAGAATGATTAAATGGTTGTCCAAGATTACAATCACCAACAAAGAGAGCGATAACTTTTACCACTTTCGGGATAATCGAATTTTACCTCCGCACGTGGACGAGAAACTCGCGGATTCGGAAAACTGGTGGGAGAAACCGGAGTATATTTTCAACGAGCTGAACATCAACTCGGCGGTGACGTCGCCGGCGCACGGCGAACACATACGATGCAATTACGAACTCAACTCGGACGAGAAAGAGTATTTAGTGAAAGGGTACGCGTATACCGGCGGCGGGAGGAAAATTACGAGATGCGAGATATCTCTGAACGGCGGATATACTTGGGAGTTGTGCGACATTCACCGACCGTCGAAACCGACGGCATACGGGAAACACTGGACGTGGGTGAAATTTTCCAAACTCGTCGAACGGAGTCGACTGGTTGAATCCTCTGAAATCATATGCCGCGCGTGGGACGAAGCGAACAACACCCAACCGAGAGATTTGACGTGGAACTTGATGGGTATGGGGAACAATCCTCAGTTTAGAGTGAAAACGAGTGAAGTTGAATTTTTAGGAAAACGATTCGTGAGATGCGAACACCCGACGGAGCCGGGGACGTTGAAAGGCGGGTGGATGGGACACACCGCGGGTGAGTGGGAGCCAGTGATTGAGCAATTGGACGGTCAAAGAGCAGGGGAGGAGATTGATTTAACTTTGCGATCAGCGGCGGCGAAACAGACAAGAGAGATTGCGAGCGTCGTCGGCGCATCCAACGTCGTCGAAGGAGTGAAACCGCCGCCTTCGGAGGAGCAAAAGAGAACAGAATCTCCAATATCCATCATCCCAGCAGATGCGAAATATTACACCGAAGAAGAAGTCGCCAAACACAATTCCGAGGACGATTGTTGGATCATCGTGAAAGGGAAAGTGTACGACACGAACGCGTATTTGAAGGAAGGTTTACACCCGGGCGGGAACGCGTCAATCACCATGAACGCCGGCGAAGACACGACGGAGGATTTCGAGGCAGTGCACTCCGCGAAAGCGTGGAAGCAATTGGAACCGTATTACATCGGCGAGGTTGGCGTGAAGCCGTCGTCGTCATCCTTGTCTGACGTCACGAATCTCGTCGCGAGCGGCGTTGGTGAAGTCGTGAAAGAAGTCGTGGAAGAAGAGAAGAACAAGAAGAAAGTATACCCGCCGACGCCGACGACCGGAAACGTCGATTTAGTCAAGCACTGGCAAGAAAACAAAGACGTCTACGGGGACATCGTTTTAGGCGAAGAAGCTGAAGCGTTGGCGTTTGATCGCATGTGGGCGGGCGCGTCGCACCCGGTAGACGACGCGAAGAATCCGCTCGGATGTAGCCCGAAGAAGTGGATCCCGCTGAAAATCGAAAAGAAGGTGCCGCTTTCGCACGATTGCGTTTTGCTTAGATTACAACTGGAATCTCCCGAACACCAAGTCGGGATACCAGTCGGTCAGCACTTATATTTAAGAGGTGAGTGGAAAGGTAGAAAAGTCATGAGAGCGTACACGCCGTCGTCTTTGAACGGCACTTTAGGCGCGGTGGAGTTTGTCATCAAGATATACTTCTCCGGCGCGAACGAGAGTTACCCGGAAGGCGGCGCTTTGACGCAGTATTTGAATCAACTCAACGAAGGCGATACTATCGACGTCAAAGGTCCGATCGGTCACATCGTCTACGAGAATGGCGGTAAATTAATCATCGATAAAAAAGTTCGCGCGAACCCGGTGAAGAAGATGACGTTGATGGGCGGCGGTACCGGCGTCGCGCCGATGTTGCAACTCATCGTAGCTATTTTGAGCGACCCGACGGATGAAACCGAAATCGTATTTATTTACGCAAACAAAAGCGAAAAAGACGTTCTGTTGAAATACACTTTGGATCGATTAGAGCGAGAACACCCGAAGAGGTTTCGAATGCACTATTTGATTTCAAAAGCGGTGGATAAAAGCTACGAGTCTGATATCGCCAAAGGTCGCATGCAAGTCGGACGAATTTCAAAGAAGATCATAGGTTTACACGGTTTTGATACCTCTAAAGATGGAACGTCTGTCGCCGTCATGTGCGGTCCGCCGGCGTTTGAAGAAGACGCGTGCATTCCCGCGTTGAAAGAGCTTGGATTTATGGATGAGGACATCATACGATATTAGTCAAATAGTAAGAGAGGAGGAGAGAATTTCTATATGTATTCTGTATATATCAAATCAAAATCATCATCATCGTTTAAAATATCTCATGTGCAAACGTGTATTAGGAGTTTCCGCGTCGTTTATTTGTTGCGCCCGTACGCTAAGTAATGCACGCCGGCTACGAACGCGGCGGCGCCGACCATGTTTCCGAGCGTCACCGGCAAAATGTTCCCCAAAAGCATTTGTGACACCGACACGTCCGCACCGTACAACATCCCGTGCGGAATCAAAAACATATTCGCAATCGAGTGTTCAAATCCCATGGTCACGAACGCGGTAATCGGCCAGAAGATGGCCAAAATCTTCCCGGCGACGCTCGTCGAAGCCATCGTCCCCCACACGGCTAAACACACCAACCAGTTACACAGCACCCCTCTCACGAACGCCACCGTAACCGGTAACGTCGTCGCTTTCATCGTTGCAATCGCAATCGCCGGCGCTGGATTCGCCGCCGAAGTCATCGCCACGTACGCCATGTACGCCAAAAACACCGACCCGGCAAAGTTACCGGCGTACGACACCAGCCAATTTTTCATCACTTGCGCCCGGGTGACTTTCTTCGACAACAAGCCGCTCAACATCACAAACACGTTCCCGGTGAACAACTCCGCGCCGGTTAATATAACCATGGTTAACCCAAACGGTAAGCCAAACAGGCCTTTCACCAGGTTCGAGAGCCCTGGATTCGCGGCTGCCAATGCCGGCGAGCTCCCGCCCACGGTGGTTAAAAACAGACCACCGAACCCAATGAGCGCCCCGGCGGTAAAACTCAACGCGAACGTGGAGAACACATCCGCGTTGGCTTTCTTCTCCGACGTGGCGACTGCCGCTTGGAACGTTTCCGGTGGCGTTTTATCCGACGCGTGCACGATGAGTTTTGAAGATTGTGTTCTTCTTCCTCCCGCTCGTCTTTGTCGTCTTTGTGTTAAACTCTCGTTCGCGAAGAATGCGTTTCCCCCGATGGTGATGGAAGAAGAACTGTTACGTTTCGAAAAGGAACGCGAAGGCAGACTTTTCGTCGCAAAACTCCCCGAAAAAGAGGACGACTTCATTGATTTCTTCGACACAAACGCAGAAGAAGGAGTACGAGTCGTGGTCATCGTCGTCGTCATCATCATCGTGTGAGTAGTAGTGTAGTTTCGTATTCTCTTCTTCCCTTTACTTTTTTGTGAACAAACGACGCCAATCCCCTAAAAGTCTGCCGCGCTTTGCTCGCTGAAAAATGCCACGTTGGCACTTTTTTGAGATTTTTTGTGCCTCCGTCCTTTGTTCGTTTGTTTGTTTGTCTTCCTTTCTGGCGGATGCTCGCTTTCTTCTGCGTGCTCTCGCGCTCTGATGAAACAACACCACCACCATCTCGAGAGCGCAAATACCGAGAGAAACGCGAAGGAGGGAGGATTCTCCGCGCCTTCTTCGGACGGGTGATTCTGTGTCTTCTTTTCTTCCTGGAAGAAGAACTGTGAATAGATGCGTACGCGACACGAAAGAGAGAGAGAGAGATGAGAGATTTGTCCGTCCTTTGTCCTTCGTCCTTTGGTCACCTCTTTGCCCTTTGGTCGACATTTTCGGTGCCCACATTTTTTCCGCTTTTTAGGAGAGGGAGGAGGAAAAAACAAAATTTTGTTCTTTTCTTGTTTCGCTCTTTTTCACGCTTTTGCTGTTTTTGCACCAAAATAAGCTGCGCGTGTGTAGTACACACGAACACAACACAAAGAGACGCGATGAGATCCGCACTCAACGCGTCGTCGTCGTTAGGAAATAACGTAAGAATTCAGTGCGGCGCCTCTTCTTCTTTTAAAGACGAGAGCGCTTCTTCGTCTTCCTCTGCTAAAAATCATCACCATCATCATCGTTTAGCACCCAAGACAACAAAAGGCGGAAAAAAAAACATCATCGTCCAACCAAACGTCGCGTCCATCTCCTCTTCCTCTTCTTCTTTGAATAACACTACTGTTTCGGCGATGGTCGTCGTCGGTGTGACTGGAACAGCCGTGGCGATTGCTTCTTTGAACCGCGCTGGGAGCAATAACAAGAGCAGCGGGAGAAGAACGTCGACAAGAAAAGCGCAGACAAAAGACGTGAACACTTCCGAAAGTTTGCTCAAACATGTCGTGGAAAGCGAAAGCGCGTTGAAAACATTTAACGAAGAGACGAAGGAAAAATACTTCCCAAACTTCCCAGAAGTCGTTCGTGAGGACGCACACGTGTATAAAGATGAAGACGGGTACTACGTGGTCAAAGAGGAGTGGCAGAAACCGACGAATCCGTTTGAAAAGTTGAAATTGGCCAAGGACGCCATGAAGACGGTGATCGCGTTGAACGAGATTAAAACTTTAGGCGAGAAGAGCGGGTCGACGAAAGAAGATTTCGAGAAGTTTGAAAAAGAGTTGGGAGATGGAGATGAAATCGACCATCGCTTGAAATGGGCGGGACTGTTTCACCGAAGGAAAGGACACTACGGGAGATTTATGATGCGATTGAAGTTGCCGGGCGGGATCGTTTCCTCGGAACAGATGAAGTATTTGGCGAGTTTGGTGCAATCGTACGGCGACGACGGGTGCGCAGATATCACGACCAGGCAGAACGTTCAAATGCGAGGGATTCAGTTGAAAGATGCGCACGATATTATGGTCAACTTGGAGCGTTTAAAGATGTGTTCTTTACAGTCCGGGTTGGACAACGCGAGAAACGCCACCGGGTCGCCCATCGCCGGGATCGACCCGTTGGAGATCATCGATACGAGACCGTTTACGGATAAGATTCAAGAATATGTCACCGGTGGTGGAAGAGGAAACCCGGAAATTGCCAACTTAGGGAGAAAGTGGAACGTCTGCGTGGTTGGTTCGTCGGATTATTTCGAACACCCGGAGTTGAACGATTTGGCGTTTGTCCCGGCGAAAAACGAGACGACGGGCGAGATGGGATTTAACGTTTTGGTCGGCGGGTTTATCTCCTCCGCGAGAGCTGCGGAAGCGATCCCCTTGGACGCGTGGGTTCCTGAATCAGATGTTGTCGCCATGACGCACGCGATCTTGACCACGTTCAGAGATTACGGCCATCGCGGCAACAGGCAAAAAGCGAGGATGATGTGGTTGGTGGACGAGATGGGATTGGAAGTCTTTCGCACGGAAGTCGAATCGAGAATGCCAGGTGGGGCAAACTCGTTAGCGCGAGCGGCAAAACAAGATTTAATCGATCGCACGCAAGTCAGAAGAAATGTCATCGGCGTCCACGACCAAAAGCAAGAAGGTTTACAGTGGGTTGGCGCGAACGTCGTCGGCGGTCGTTTACAAGGCGACGACATGATGCGCATCGCAGAGTTGGCGGAGAAGTACGGCAGCGGCGAGATTCGTTTAACCGTCGAGCAAAACTTCTTGATTCCAAACGTTCCGAAAGAGAAGGTCGACGAGCTATTAAAAGACGACTTGTTTTCGCGATACTCGACGAAACCGGGTAGGATCGTTGGAAACATCGTCGCCTGCACGGGGAACCAATTTTGCGGGTTTGCGCAAATTGAAACCAAGCAAAACGCGTACAAGTTAGCGGAACACTTGGAATCCGTGCTCGATTTTCCGAAAGACGTTCGAATGATTTGGACCGGGTGTCCGAACTCGTGCGCGCCGGTACAAGTCGCGGACGTCGGTCTGATGGGCGCGCAAGTCAAGGATCCGTCCGGCGCGAAAGGTATGGTTCCCGGCGTGAACATTTTCATCGGCGGCACGGTTGGTCCAACTGGTCATTTGAAAGAGAAAGCCGAGATCGAAAAAGTGGCCATGTCCGAGTTGTATCCGGTCGTGGAAAATGTCATGATTGAAAAGTTTGGCGCGACGAGGAAATCGACGCCGACGGAAAATCCAAACAACGCCGCGAGGTGGAAAATCAACAAGTCCGCGCAGTATACCAAAGGCGTTCCGAAAGCTTTGGGGAAACAAACACACATTTGCACCGGGTGCGGGTACATCTATTCCGAGGAGAAACCGTTCGATTCGTTGCCAGCGGATTACGTCTGCCCGTCGTGCTCGGCGCCGAAATCCAAGTTTGAAAAGATGAAAACCGAGGACGCGGCGCCGAAATCGGCGAGACCGGTGACCGAGTACCCAGAAGGCACGTTGGTGACTTTGAAAAGTGGCGAGAAGGTCAAGTTAAAACTAGTCGAAAAACAAGACGTTTCTGCAAATACGAGACGATTTAGATTCGAGTTACCGACGAAAGAGCACATTCTCGGCTTACCGGTTGGACAACACGTCATGGTGTCTTGCGACGGCGGTAAAACGTCTCGTCCGTACACGCCGATTACCAACGACCAGGAGAAAGGCTTTATGGATTTGATGGTGAAAATTTACGATCACGGCGTCGTAACGCAGCAGTTGGACAAGTTACTCGTCGGAGAAGATTCCGTGGAGTTTGAAGGCCCGAACGGTTTGATTCGATACACGGCGAGAGGTGAATTTTCGGTAACCAACGCCGTCTCCAACGCCGTTGCAAAGAAAGCGAACGTGAAATCGATTTCTATGATTTGCGGTGGTACTGGAATTACGCCTATGCTTCAAGTGGCCAGACAAATCTTCAACGACGTCGGCGATACGACGAAAGTGAACATGATTTTTGCGAACCAGTCGCCGAAGGACATCTTGTGCAAAGCCGAGTTGGACGAGTTGGCCGCCAAGGATCTGAACTTTTCCGTGCACTACACGGTCGATACGCCGAGTTTGGAGTTGTATTCGAATGAGAATAAATGGACCGGAAGCGTTGGTTTTGTGAATAGCGAGATGATGAAAGCGCATTTACCGCAACCGAGCGACGAGAACGTCGTTTTGTTGTGCGGACCTCCGATGATGGTAGAAAGCTGCGAGAAGAACTTGAAAAGTATAGGCTTCGATTGCGAGAAGAACGTTTTGAAGTTTTAAGGTGAAAGTTGTTGTTGAAATTTGTTGTGTATACGTATAATTATATGAAAGAGTATTCATTCGTGTGTGTTTAATGTTTCTTAATGGATGATGATGATGTCAATTTTTGCGCGCGATGGTTTTCTTCTCTATATTTTTTCATATATCGTCGTAAGGGATGGACTTCCTTTCAATTAAAATGTTCTCTATGTGAAATGGTTCTCTATGTACAATTTATCCGCTTACACGCGTGCAATAAATAGCTCTGAATCTTCCATCCGTCCTTGCGTACCAATAAATAATATGTATATTCACATCGATCGTTGGTTAATAAAACACCCGGGGGTTCCCCGCCGCCGCTTCTTCGTTGACCATGCGCACAGACGAAAGAAGACGCCGTTGCTGCTTATTGTTTATTGCGCCCACTGAGCGGCAATTGTGTTTTGCTTCTTCACGTCGTACACCCAAACAGCCCCGGCAAAAATCAAAGAAAACGCGCAGAAGAAACCCATGGTACCTTGCAACGTCATCGGGAGTCTGTCGTACGTGTCAATCTTAATGTGGCACTCGCTCAACAAACTGTCCCCGTATTGGATAAACGCCCCGGTATCGTCCATGGCCAACACTTGCACGGTGTACGTCGTCGGCGCCGTATTCATTGGAATCACAACTTCCTTCTCTCCACTCAAATCGGTGGACTCAAACGGTTCCACCAAAAATGCCGCCGTATCCGCCGTTTGTTTGCACTGCTTGTTGTCCTTGATGTTGTCTTTAAATTTTCTCCACGCTCTGTCCACGGTTTGGTCCTTCGTGTAGCACAATTTGATGGCGATTTTCGCCGGCGCGACCGTCAAGCCGGACCATGTGACGGTCAAACTGGATGCGCCGCCCGTGTAGGTCTGTTTTTATGTCACGCGTGAAGAGAGAGAAGAAGTGATGAGTAAAAATTAAGTGAGTGTCTTTTGGCGGAAAAAGTGGCGTCCTTTGTTCACATTTTCCAGATTTTAAGCGGAACACCCCTAAGAGAGACACAAACGCTCGCTTTGCCGTCGCCGGCGAAGAAGAAACCGACAAAGTAAAGAACAAAACTCGCGGTTGAATGTATATTCTCTCCTATTCTCGACGCGTTGATAATGTTTTCGTCTCCACACCGACGACGTAAACGCGTCGTCCAAGAAGAAGAAAATTTACACACAAAAAACAAAGAGAGAGAAAAGTCCACTTACCGTCGGTGCGCACCCATCCGCTAACGCGACGCCGGAGACGCCGACGGTGATTTCCGGAGTCATCTCGGAGTACAAGGCCGCGCCGGAGACGAATTGCATCAAAGCAATCAACGCCAAGAAGGCGGTGAATAATTTCGTAGCAGTGAATTGCATGTTGTTGTTATGTATTGTGTTATTATACGCGCGTTTTAATGTGGAGTAAGATGCTCAGAAGTGAGAAGAACCGAGAGCCACAAGAGGAGAGATTTTTTGAAAAAAGCGATCAAAAGACATGAAAAAGCACTTTAAAAAACCTGAACAAACGACGCGAAAACACCTAAAGGAGCACAAACGCGGAGAGAGACTTTTCCTCATTGCTTTTGACGCGTAAGTATACAAACAACTATGGCGCCTAAAGAGTTCGAAGCCCCCGTGCACACGATTCCGGTCGATTCGTAAGTACTTCGTTCTTTATCGTTTATACGCGACGTTCGCGTTTTGCCTTCGCGCGCGTCTCTCTTCGCTTTCCGGGAATGAGAGAGAGTGCCTAAAATAATTTTGTCGGAAAAGAGGCGAACGACGTTTGGTCACCTTTTTTGTTGTCCTTTGTTGAAATGGGTGATGGAGAAAGACGCGCTGTTTCCATCGATTCCGAGCGCGAACTTTACGTCGAAGATGGATAAAAGTGAATAAAAACGTGTCGTTCATCTTTTTACCGCGTTAAAATGGAAAGTTCGAGTTCGAATCGAGGCGATGCCGACGCGCGCGCATATAGGCGTAACAAAATTTGTCTTCACCAACTCTCTTGTCTTTTTTTGTCTTCTCTCATCCAAAAACTCACCTTCTCCTCTTCTACTTGTTAAAAAAAATAATAGGGAAAACAAGGCGATGTCTTTGAACATCTTCTCGTTCCAACGACCGCACCACTTGTCCTTCCACATGTCCTGGATTGGATTTTTCATCTCCTTCGTCTCCACTTTCGCGGCTGCGCCGATGGTCCCGGTCATCCGTGAGGATTTGAACATGACCAAGCCGGATCTCGGGAACGCCGCGTTGGCGTCGATTACCGGCACCATCATCTGCCGTGTCATTATGGGCACGTTCGTCGACATCGTCGGCCCGAGAATTGGTCTCGGTATGATTTTGTTAGTCACTGCTCCGTTCTGCTTCGCTATGCCGTTCGTCAGCACTGCGTCTGGATTTTTGATTTGCCGTTTGGGCATCGGGCTCGGTCTCGCGACGTTTGTCGCGTGCCAATTTTGGATGTCCGTCATGTTCAACGGTAAGTGCGTCGGTATCGCTAACGCCACGGCCGCTGGCTGGGGTAACCTCGGCGGTGGTGTCACGCAATTCGTCATGCCGTTGGTCTACGCTGGTATGCTCAAAGCTACGGAAGAACGCGCTTTCACCGCTTGGAGATGGGCGTACATCGTCCCCGGTTTGGCTCACCTTTTGGGCGGTATGGGTGTCATGTTCCTCGGACAAGATTTACCGGACGGTAACTACAAACTCATGCACACTTCTGGTGCTCTCGAAAAGAAATCTGCGTTTCAAGTCAACATGATTGGCATGAAGAACTACAGAATGTGGTGCATGGTTGCGACGTACGGCTTCTGCTTCGGCGTCGAGTTGACCATGAACAACATCGTCGCTTCGTACTTGTACGATCAATTCGACGTCGATTTGGCCATCGCCGGTGTCTTGGCGTCGTGCTACGGTTTGATGAACTTATTCGCGAGATCTGTCGGTGGTCTCGCCTCTGACTGGGCCTCTAGACGATTCGGTATGAGAGGAAGATTGTGGTGCTTATGGCTCTGGCAAACCATCGAAGGTGTCATGTGCATCTTCATGGCTTTGGCGAAAGACGATTTGGCCACCACCATTGCTATGATGGTCTTGTTCTCCATTTGCGTGCAAGCGTCTGAAGGTGCCTCCTACGGTATCGTCCCGTACATTACGAGACGTGCTTTGGGCGTCGCCTCTGGCTTCATCGGCGCCGGCGGTAACGCCGGTTCCACCATCTGCATCGCCTTGTTCTTCACCAGCGATTCCATCGAAACCTACGACGGTATCATGTACATGGGCATCACCATCATCGCCGTTACTTTGTTGGTCATTCCGATCCACTTCCCGATGTGGGGCTCCATGTTCCTCGGTCCGAACGACTCCACCGAGGAAGACTACTACATCAAAAACGACTTCTCTGCGGAAGAAATCAAGCAAGGTTTGGCCGCGCCGGTCCAAAAGTTCTGCAACAACGCGCACATGGAACGCCCGCCCTCCAAGAGAACTGGCTCGGAATCCGCGTAAACGATGAAAATATTCTCATCAGTCGTTGTTTACATGCCATGCGAGAACAAGAAAATTTTTAGGAAGCGAAGATCGCTGTGGAAAGCTCGAGGCGACGCTTTATTTATCACACAAAAAAGAAGAAGAACGCGACGCGACGCGGGTACTAGTCTCTCTCCTTTGCAAAGGGGAAGTTGTATATATGTATATATGATTCATCAATCTTCTAAAACCGACTTTTGACTCGCCGTGTGTGTTTTGAGTGTTGACATTTTTTACGTCTTCTTCATATCTCTTTCTTCGTCCTCTCTTCTGTTCTTCTGAGTGTCAAAAAGCAGCAGCAGCAGCCACTTTCCGCGTGGATGGTTTGACCAAAAAATCGTGAAAAAAAGTCAAAGTCGTCGCTTTTTCGCGCCATCTTCGACGAGACAGGCGACACAAAAAAACTTTCAAGCGTCGTCGTCGTCGTTCGGGGAAATCTCTTTTTCCCCATCTCCGTCATCATCGTCTCCTTTTGTGTGTCGTTTGCGAAGAAGACAAAGACAAAGAAGAAGACAAAAAGAAGCGCTCGACGCCTTCTCTCAGAGTGCACCTTTTTTTACGTCTCTTCTTTGTCTCCCGTTCGTTCTTCTTCAGAGGCGGAGAAGAGATTTAAATAAACACATGGCGCCATGGGGAAAACAAAGAGATTCCGAGACGAATAAAAACGCATCATCGGAATCACTTTCAACGACTCCAAATGACGACGTAAACGACGACGAACAACACGAACGAACGAAGATGAACGAACAAAATCAACGCTCGCATTCGGTGGCAAAAGCAGAGATGGGAGAAAAAACCCAACCGTGGACAAAACAGGAAGACTTAAAACTTCAGCACATGCAAGAAAAATACGGCAACAAATGGGCGACGGTCGCGTCGCAGTTACCGGGACGGACCGGACAACAGTGCGCGCAACGATGGCGACATCGCGTCAATCCAAACATACGGAGAGAAAAGTGGACGAAAGAGGAAGACGAAAAGGTAATTTTGATGATGTTTGTACTTTCTTTTTCACGCTTTAAAAACCATCGTCATCTCTCGCGGGAGTCGCGAGAGATTCGGCGGTTCGAGCGACGAAAACGAGAGACATCACTTAGTAGTACGAGCGAGCGCTCCCGCGGAGTCGAAACGTCTGTTCTTTGCAAGCGAGATCGAGTCAACCTTCTGTACTTTTCTTTTTCACGCTTTGCAACAAAAACAATCATCGCTTCTTCTCGGTGTCATCACGAGAAAAGCGAACGAGAAGACGAACGACAACAACTGCGCGTAGTACTTCGAGATCGAGTCAACGGGAGGAACAGAAAACGCCATTTGGGGGTTTGTTACTTTTTTTAACCAAAAATTTGATTTTTTTTTCTTCTTTTTGCGCTCAAATTTGAGTGCTTTTGCTGACAAAAACTCTCCTTATTTCTCTCTCTCTCGAACGAACAACACTACTCACACATGTGTAACACAGTTAGCGAAACTGTACGACGAACACGGCCAAAGATGGGCAATTATCGCGCGATCTCTGAGCGGTCGAACCGATCAGCAGTGCATGGGCAGGTGGCGAAGACATTTAGACCCGAGCGTCGAGCGAGGGAACTGGAAAAAGGAGGAGGACGAGCAGTTACGGAAAGCGTTCGAGACGCACGGGGCGAGGTGGGCGTTTCTCGCGAGGGATATCGAAGGGAGGACGGCGCAACAGTGTCGCGCGAGGTTTTATCAGTTGAGGCAAATTGAGGAAGAGCGAGAGGAGGAAGAGGAGGAGAAGAAGAAGAAGAAGAAGAGACAGACTTTCTCGGACGAAGAGGAGGAGAAGAAGGAGGAGGACGGAGCGAAGAAAGACGAAGAAGACGAAAAGAAGAGGAAGAAGAGGAAGACGAGCGGGAAAGAAAACGCGAATACCAATAGTAATAACAAGAACGGCTCAAAATCGAGCGCTACTAAAATCGTCACCGTCGCGAAAGGATCTTTAGCGGAAGCTTTCCCGCCGATTACCGCTTCGATGGAACAAATATCTCTCCGAGAGGAAAACGACGCCGCGAAGAAAGGGTCTCTCGAACCGACTCAGTTCGATCAAGTGGCGGCGATGAGTGAAAGCGCAGACAACGCGACAGCGATGACGACGCCGGTGAAGAAGAAGAATCCGGTGACGACTGGTACCGAGGACGGCGCGGAGATCAATGAAAATCATCATCGATTCTTTGCCCTAAAAGATCCTTCGAAGAGCGTAAGCGCGCCTTCAACTCCAGAGGAGAAAGCCGAGAAGTCTCCTCCCGCGCGTTCGTCCCGATCGACGAAGAAAACAACCCCAACTCTTCCCTCGGTAACTACGAAGAAGCGCGGCAAACTCTCCTCGACGACACCAACCAACACAGGCTCTAATAACAACAAAGGTTCTAATAAATCAAAGACTAAGCCGAAAACGTCGAGAAGAACGCCCGAAAAACTCAACGGAGAAGGAGGACAAAGACGCCGAAAAACATCCATCATCAAGAAGGACGCATTCAGAGGCATCGAAGACGACACGTTAACGCTCCTCTGCGCGGCCGCGGACAGACTGGAGAGCCTTTTCCCTCCCGCCGAACTCGGCGGCTCGGACGGGGCAAAAAAGGAAGAGGAAAACCTCAAAGCCTTTTACCGCGATAGCGCGCGATAAAACTACTCACACGAGAGAGAGAGAAAGAGAGAGAAGGAAAGAAAGAAAGAGAGACGCGCGTAGAAAAGAGATTAAACCTATACTTGTGTATATATATACGCGCACACAACGCGCGTGCGAGATTTCGTTCAAGCGCTTTCTTTCGTTGGTCTTTTTCTCTCTCTGCAAGAGTCTCGATTTAACCTCGTTTTTTGTTCGATTTGCTCCAAATTTTCTTCGTTCAAAAACCACGGAAGCGCTCTTTTGCTTCCGAGGAAAATTTCCATTAATCGATCACATCGACCGCATTAACCGCATCTTTTATCCATAATTTTCCGTCAAACTCGCGAGTAATATTCGCGCCGACCTGTTTGCGCGATCCGATACGCGTTTTGTTCATTTCGAGCGAAGAAAGTTACGCGAGATTTCCATCATCTCGCAGCGGAGCGGGGAGGAAAGAGAGAAAATACAGCGGAAATTTCCGCTCGATCATCCCGCGATGAGAACACCGATAGAATCTTTAACCGAGGATGAATTCCTCAGAGACTTGGTGCGATTTCCTTTCCAATCGCGTTTTGCGACCTGTTCGTGCATCGGAACGTGGATTTTAAGAACGTTTACTGACATGTTAATTTTTCTTCTTAAACTTCCTCTGCTATTCAAATCACACCGAACAGATTGCGCATTTACAGACGATGCCCGAGAAGGCGAAACTGGTACCGCCGGGGTCGTGTGAGTGACATTTTTTTGCTCGTCTTTTTATCATCGTCGTCACATATATTTCTTTTCGAGACGACTATTTTAAGGAGAGATGATCGTCTCGAATGCGTTCGCGATCGGCTTTTGATGGATGATCGTTCGTCGCGTCGATGATCCACATCCGGCGACGGACGCTCGAGCGCCGAACGATCCGCGCGAGAGAGAGCAACAAAAGCCTCTTTGTTTTTCGCGAGCAGAGCGCGTATTTTATATTCTCTGACGACCGTTTTGAAACGGAAAGAAAGAGAGACTGACCTTTTTGTTTTCTAAAACCATGCAAACAGCTCCGGAGAATTGGCCGGCGAAGACTTTGAATGGGTACAAGTTAGATCTGTTCGGGATATACAGGCAAGTCGTCGCTCGCGGCGGATGGGGCGAGGACGAAATCACGTGTAAAAGAAAAATCAACTGGAGTCGCGAGATTTTCCCAAAGTTGGCGAATTTTACGAGCACGCACAAAGCGACCAGCGTTGGGCACGACTTGATCACGAGTTATAAAAACTATTTGCACTCGTACGAGAGAAAGTACGCGGACGTGGACTGTAACGCGGACGAGAGCAAGGAGAGAGAGCTGGTGAACTCGATTCAGAGGAATACGCCGAGAGCGGGCGTCACCGGGACGAGGTCGCCGGGACAGACTTCGAAGAGGAAACCAGTCGGGAGACCGAGAGCGTCGAATTTGGCCAGTGGTGGTGGTGGTAGTGGCAACGGTAGCGGTAGCGGCGGTGGCGGCAACGCCGTTGCCGCGGCGACTGCACCCGTCGCCCCTTCGAGAGGAGGTGGCCGTAACCGCGGCGGAGCGAGGAGCAAACCAAAACGCACGTTCCCGGACGGTGCGAAGATTAAAGTATTTTGGCCCAAGGAGAACGATTGGTTCTTTGGCACGATTGTTCAGCAAGAATACATGCCCGCGGATGGTCAAACGTATTCGAAAATTGAATACGAAGATGGCGACGAGGAGGTTTTGAATTTAGCGAACGAGAAAGTTAAATTACTCGACGAAAAGAGTGACGACGACGACGACGACGACGACGATGGTTTAGTCTACGTCCCGAGACCAACCGCAAGAAGACGAGGCGCGGCGGAACCTTCGCGCGCACCTTTCGCCGCGGACACCGCTGCTTTAATCAACGCCGCGACTGGTGACTTCGGAGACGAGTCTGATAAAGAGGAAGAGAACAAAGACGAAGGACGACGAAGAACGCGCTTGAACGGCGCCGATCCGAACGCTCCAGAACCGCCGCCGCCGAAAGAACGCGTGGAGATTGTGGAGGAAATGATGGAACATCACAACGCCGCTAGAGTTCTCGCAGAGTTGCCTAACGAGTTTTGCACGGAAGATGAAACGTATAGATTAGGTTATCGCATGGGTTTACGAAGAATGGCAAAAGTTTCCACCGCGATGTTGATTGAAAAGATGCAAAAAATGCTCGTGGCAACCGGCGGCAGAGAGGATGAAGCGGCGAAAGCGGTGAGCGGCGAAAGCGTGCTCGATGAATTCTTCGACGACGGTAAGACGCTCGTCTCGAAGGAAAAAGCGCAGGCGTTGTTCAACGCGCTCATCGACGCTGCGTACACTCCAGATAAAGATGCGGCATCGTACGACGCGAAAGGCGAACCGGCGATGCCGAAACGCGCGCCAGAGCCGGAAGATCCAGAGAATATGCCTGGGACGGTCAAAGAGGAAGAAGAGAACGCGGACGAGAACGCCGAGGAGAAGAAGAAGGAAGATGATGGCAGCGGCGGCGGCGGTGGTGGAGGCGGTAGTAGTGGTAATGGTGGCGATGATAACGACAACAACAAAGGACCCGGACCATCATCTGACGGCGGCGGTAACGCTGGCGGCGATCAGAAACCAGACGACACCAATAAAGACAACGAACACAACGGCGGTAATAACGGAGAGAATGAGGACGACGACGCGGGAGCGAGTGGTTTTCACGCGTCTATGTTAGCCGATAAAATGGATATTGATATTCCCTCGCCGACGAAGGAAAAGAAAGAGGAGCTGAAGAAGGAAGAAAAGCCGGTTGTCGCACCTACTCGAAATTCTGGTCGACAACGCACCGTCTCCAAGAAGGTTTTAGAAGCCGTCCAAGAAGGTTTGATGAAATCTCCGGTGAAATTGCCGCCACAAGCGGGTGCAGTAGAACCGGCTTCAAAGCGAGCAAAGACTGAGAATTTCGCCTCAATGCGAACCATGCAAACGTCCGTGGCGCACGGTGGCATGGAGAAGCGCAATCCGAACAAGAACGAAACTTCGACAGCTTCTCCGTCGCGCCCAGTCAAAGCTACCGAAACGCAAGCAACGGCGACCACGAACGAGAAAGAGGAAGAAAAAAACGCGAAGAAGAAACCGGCACCGGCGGCACCAGTACAAGTTGAAGCTCCAGTTACCGAGGACGGCGACGAGTTCGTCCCTTTACCTCCGGTGCCGGGTCCGCCGGAATGGACAGGTCCCGTTCCCAAGGTGAGTAACAGCGACCCGGAATACCTTTTGCACCAACTGAAAGTATTCATTGCCAAATCCGGAGCCGTTCTCGACCGCGCTTGGCGCGTGACCGTCGCCATTCGCACGCAAGGTGCATCCGCGGGATCGTACGACGCGACGTATTGGGCCCCGGACAACAAGCGGTACAGAAGTCGCTTGGAGGTTGCTCGAGCGGTTGGCGTCGCCCCGTGGGTGGCGCCAAAAAAACCGAAAGGCCAACCGCGGAAACCTCGCGACCCGAACGCCCCGAAAAGATCCGCCGCCGGTCCCGGACGATCTCGAGGTGGTGCTGGCTACAACTTCCGACGCCCGCTCGACTCCTACCCAGTCGTCGAACTCAAAACGCCGCCGCCGCCTCCAACCCAACGCGTGCTGTGCGAACTCCTCGGCGACGGTACCGCCGTCCGATGGTTAGAAAAGCACGGTTTGGGCGAACACGCCGCGGCTTTTGTCATGCACGGCATCATGCGCAAGAACCAGCTCTTCGCGCCGTTGTTGATGCAAGACATGGAAAACTTTGGTTTAGATTTAGAAACTGGCGCGAAAGCGTTGAAGTTCATCGAAGAAACGCGACAAAACGCTTCCTCGTCCGCGCTCACCGTCGAACAACTCACGCCGGTTCCGTTCGGTCGACGCGTCACCTCGGAGGTTTTCTGCGACGGCAGAGAGGAGTATTACGACCCCGGGACGTTTTTGTTCGACGAATCTGAACTTTGCGGACGAGGTCAGATCGGCGCGGCGAACCCGCTGTTCGGCTTGATCCGAGCATAAAGTAGAGAGAAAGAGCGAGCGAAGCGAGAATACATAATGAAGAGGAACACGACTAAGACGAGAACAACACATAAACATAAAGAGAGAGAAGGAAAGCACAGAGAGAGCATTACTTTTATAACACACAAAAACATACCACGTTCATAAATCATCCGCGCTGCGTTGGTATCGTTGAGACCGCGCTCGCTTCTCGCGTAAATCGAATTTAATTGGTCGTCCTTTTGTTTCGTCCTCACACACACCGCACGAATCGCATCAACGACGACACACTATGACGACAGTCTCGTCCAAGTAAGCGACTGCTCACACTGCGATTACCAATGTCCACGACTTCAGCGAAGCTCCCTTCTAAATCTGCCGTCGTCATCGGCGGTGGATTCATCGGCATATCCAGTGCCATACACTTGTGCTCTCGCGGCTTCGCGGTGACGGTTTTGGAAAAAGCACGCTCAGGTGTCGGCTCGAAAAAAGATGGCGAGTGCGCGAGCTACGGCAACGGGGGGACGTTTGCACCGTACGCCACGTTCGGTCTGAACGATGACTCTCCCGCGTCGCTTTTATCCGCCGGCGTGAAGGCATTTTTCGGCGGGAGTTTGATGTTTGGAAGTACGAAAAGTGGTGACGGAGATGTTCTTGCGAATCCTTTGAGCTTCAGCCTCTCGGCGTCGAACGCTTCGGAAGTGATGAAATTTGCGATGCATTTTTTACGCAATTCCAGCGCAGAGAACAGGGTGAAAACGAACGAAGGATTATCGGAACTGTGTAAACGCGCGTCGAGTTCGTGGAAAGAGACGTTGCGATTAGCCGGGGTGAACGACGCGCGAGCGTTTTTGGAGGAACACGCCAATCGGAACGGATATTTGTTACTCACGAAGAGCAGATTTGATTCGAAAGAAGTCATCGAGAAGAACGAGGAGAGGAAACGATTGTTGGGGGATAAGAATATATGGAACCACGAAGGCGAGGGCGAGTTAATCGGGCCAGAGATGTGTAAACAGCTGGAACCGAATTTAACCGACTCGGCGGTGGCGAACGGCGGCGTTTATTTCAAAGACGCGTGGTCGCTGAGAGCGCCGGATGTGTTCTTAAAAAAGTTGGCCGAGTTTGCGCTGAAAATGAAAGGTCCTTCGGGCGGTTCCGTCGTGATTAAAGCTGGTTCCAGCGGTGAAGTCGTCGACGTGAGAGGAGAACAACAAAACGACGAGAAAGCTGAAATTGTCACCAAAAGCGGCGACGTGTATACCAACGTGCACACGATCGTCGTCTGCTCCGGGTGGCGTTCGAAAGAAATCGCAAAAATGTGCGGCGACGGTGACATTCCGCTCATCGCGGAGCGCGGCTATTCGGTCGAGTTTTCGGATACTGAACAAGTATCCCCGTCCAAGCTGTTAACCCGAGCGACGTGTTTCCAACGAGGCGGTTTCATCATTTCCCCGCTACAATCCCGCCTCCGCGCAGCTGGTCTCGTAGAATTCGGCCCGGACCAACCTCCAACCGCCTCCAACCTCCTTTCGCTCGAAAACTCCACCCGCAAACTCCTCCGTAATTTCTCCGACGCGCCGCCGCGAAATAAAAACTCAGATTGGCTCGGCGGTCGCCCGACTTTACCGGATTACCTCCCCGTTCTCAGCAGAAGCTCCGCAAAATCAAACGTCATCTACGCGTTCGGTCACCAACACATCGGGTTCACGTTAGCTGGCATCACCGGGAAAATAGTCGCGGACATCGCAACAACGACGGGGGCCCAACAACGAGGAGACGACCACTTTCCGCTCGAGCCGTACGCCCTTCAAAGATTCCTTTAATACTATACAGCGCGGAGCGAAAAACGTAGCGCGCGCTCTGATAGAAGTCACAAAAACACCAGTTTCTCCTCCCACGGCACGCACACTCCTCCTCCCGAGATACTTTGAACGAACGAACAGATGCTTTTCGTTCTCGAGTATTGATGATGTGTGCATCACGCGAGAGGACTCTTACATGCGTACGAGTACGTAGCAGAGCGAAAAATGTGAGTGCGTAGTATTTTTAAAAGAAGTCACACGAAAACCACTCGCCATTTCCTCCCACATTTCCTCACAAAAAGAACCTCTCACTTTCAGAGGAAACGAACGAGTTCTCATCCGCTCTCTCATCATGCCGGTCACCGGGTGGCTCCGAGGCACGGTCAAAGCGGTCCCGAGTGGTGACACGGTGCTCATCGTCGCCAACGCCGGACCTACCGTACGTTTTCGCACTTTATTCCCCACATTTCTCTCTTTTGTGTGTTGTTCTTTGGAGTTGCACTTTTTTCCGGGGAGGATCACCTCGCGAGCGGCCGTCAAAACAGATCGGACGTGTGATGTTTCTTTTTCTCTCTCTCTTATGCTCTCACTCTTTTGCTCTCGCATGCGAGCGCATCGAAAAAAACATCGTCTCGCACTCACTCTTAATGCGCTGTTCTCTTTTTTCAAACGCTCTCTCTCGATGCAATGATATAATAATACTATAAAACAGAGTTCGGGCCCACCGCCGGAAAAGATTGTCACCTTGGCAGGCATCATCGCCCCAAGAATGGTACGGAAATTTTTGGTCACATTTTTTACACGTTCATCAAGTAATATTGTTTTATATAGGGACGAAGAGACGGATCGTACGCGGACGAACCGTTCGCGTTTCAATCGAGAGAAGCGTTACGACGCGCGTTGATTGGGGAACCGGTGACGTTTAAAGTGGAGAGCGAATACGCGTCGAGGGAGTTTGCGTTGGTGTTTAAAGACGGCGCCGGGGATATCGCGTTGGAACACTGTAAAAACGGGTGGTGCGTCGGGAAACCGTCGAGGGAGGACGAGAACGATGAAAACGCGATGAAACGAAACCAGTTGATTAAAGAAGCCGAGGAAGATGCGAAGCAGTTCTTCAGAGGGAAGCACACGTGCGATCCTCTTTTGTTGAATAAAGCGGTGAGGAATAAAAGCGATCCGAGATTGGTGGACGAGTTCATCGACAGCAAAGGCGTGGAGCCGATTCATTGCGTCGTGGAGGTGGCGTTAAACGGGAGCACGATGAAAGTATCGGTGTGCGAAGAAGGGCCGGCGAGAGGCGCAGAGGTGACGATTTTGTTATCCGGAGTCGTCGCGCCCGCGATGGGGAAGAAGAACGAAAAAGAACCGGAACCGCACGCGAGAGAGGCTAAGTATTTCGCCGAGTTGAGCGTGTTGAATAGAGACGTGCGAGTGGCATTCGTTGGTAAAGATAAGTATGGGAACAGATTTGCGTCGGTGATGCCGAAAGACGATCACAGTTCGATCGTGCCCTTGGCAAACGCGCTCTTGGAGAGAGGTTTGGCGAAGGTTTCGGATTACTCCGCGGCGTTGGCGTTGGGAGGCGCGGGCCCTTTGAGAACCGCCGAGGCAATTGCAAAGACGAATAGGATTAGAATCTGGCAAGACTACGTGCCGCCATCAAACGAGGATTCACATTTTGAAAACATGGGAAGAAGTAGAAAGATTCAAGGAAAGGTCATTGAGGTCGTTTCCGGAGACGCGGTCATGGTCGAAGACGCGCGAACGGGCGAGGAGATGAAGGTGATGTTGTCCTCGGTTCGAGCGCCAAGAATCGCACCGCTCGGGAGAGGTGCCAGAGAACGAAGCGTGAAAGATGAACCGTACGCGAGAGAGGCGAAAGAATTCGTGAGAACGAGAGTTATCGGTAAGAAAGTGGAGGTTAACTTTGAATACACGAAGACAATCGCCGGGAACGACGCGAGGGATATACCAGAAAAAGTTATCGAATTCGGTACCATCGCTTTAATCGGCGAGGTGGTGAAGAAACCGCCGCAATATAACAATCACGGAATTCCAATCGAAGCAGAACCAGAAGACGCGCCGAATCTTGCCGAACTGTTGGTCATCAGAGGTTTGGCCTCGGTGGTTCGCCACAGAGAAAACGAAGCCCGGTCGCATAAATACGACGACTTGCTCGTCGCCGAAAGTAAAGCCATACAACAAAAGAAGGGCGTCCACTCGCCCAAAGACGCACCAATTCCGCACGATTTGAACGACGCTTCCGAAAATGTGAAGAAAGCGACGCAGTTTTTACCATTCTTGCAAAGAGCTGGGAAATTCCACGGCGTCGTCGAGCACTGCATCAACGGACACAGGTTCCGAGTCAGTTCTCAAAACGCCGGCGCGGTGTTCACGTTGAGTTTATCAGGGGTGAGATGCCCGACCAGAGAAGAGCCGTTCGCGAAAGAAGCGTTGAATTACGTTCGAAATAGAGTCAACCAGAGAGAAGTACAGGTCGCGGCGAATTCGGTGGATAAAACCGGGACGTTTCGAGGGACTTTGGAGTGTAACACGTTGACTTTGGATTTAGCCTCGGAACTCGTTCGCGCGGGTCTCGCGAGGGTTTCCTTTCACGGCGATGCGAGCGCTTTAGAAGTTGAGAAAGCGGCTAAAATCGCAAGAGTGGGTATTTGGAAAGACTGGGACGAAGAAGCTGAAGAAGCCAGACGATTGGCGGAAGAGATGCAAGCGAATAATCTCGGCGGCGGTTTCAGCGAAGACCAAAATCCGGCACGCTTTTACGGAGGTAAATTTTATGACGACGAAAATAACAGCAGCAACAACAACAGCAAAAACGGGGTTCAATCGCCAACTGGCTCAGGTAAAGTGAGTGCCCCGCCAGGTTATGAAGGAGGTATCATGAATAACAACGGCAACGCACCGCCGGGTGGCTACTTGTCTTCGGTGAATAGCACATCTTCAACGGCTGCGGCTGCCGTCATGAGGAAGGGCGGCGATCCGCAGATGCAACAGCAGCAGCAGCAGCAGCAACAACAATCTACTAGAAACCAATACGATAATAGAAAAGGCAGCTCGAGCATACCGTATCCGCAAGCGAGAGATAGTGGTCCTCCGGTGTTTACCACAAGGCTCGGAGTCACGGAAACTTTACGAGAAGGTAAATTTTTCGCTCAAATTCTCGAACGTTCCGTCGCCAACGAACTGTGGCAACTGTTACAGAAAGAATACGCGAGCGACGATCCGGACGTGAAAGCCCCGCCGCCTGGTTTTGAACCGAAACTGAACGATCTCGTTGCGATTAAATCCCCGGAAGACAACAGCTGGTACCGCGCCACGGTGAATTATCGAGACGAAAACGCGAAAGAATTGGACGTCATGTGCATCGATTTCGGTCACAACGAACGCATATCCATTCGCCGCGCGAGACCGTTGCACTCCAACGTCTCTTTGAACGCGTATCCTCCCCAAGCGAGACTGTGCCAGCTTGCTCACATTGCCATGCCGAGTCGTCACAGCGATTACAAAGATGTCGCTGAATCTGAGTTTCAACGCCTCGTCCACGGCGGGGAATTCCACGCCATCGTCGACGCGCGCATGAAAAAGTTTGACTTTGATCACGCTTGGTCATCCGCCGTCGACGCGCGACCAGAGCTTACGTTGACGCTATGGTCCGTGGAAGACGACAAAGATGAAGAATCAAGCAATGCCAAGAAAGACTCGAAACTCGCGAAACCGTACTCTCCCGAACAGTTCCTCCCGGAACGTTCCGTGCAAGGCGTCCTCGCCGCCTCAGGTTTGTGCCGCATGTCCCGATTCAAAGTCGGGTACACGCAAACCTCCGAAGACAACCGCGAAGCCATCCACGGCGAAATCGACAAGGCGAGACGAGAGCACTGTGGCATGTTCGAATACGGCGACGTCGATTCCGATTGGGAGAGGTAAAAGAATTTATTAAACGAGTTTTTCACGAACGAGCGAAAGCGAGAGAGAGAAGCGAAAGAAAGAGATCGAAGAAGAAGAAGAAGAAGAAGACTAAAGGACAACACGATACGTATGCACATATACATATAAACTTATATTTAAATAAAGAGAGACAGAGAATACTTACTATACCATTTCATTGTACGCATCCGTATCCTTCGCACGAACAAAAACTTCTTTGTACCCTACACCCTAAGCTTATCTTAGTTCTGTGTGACTGGACATTCCACAAAAAGCGAGACGCCACAGTGTACGCGGACCTCTCGTCGTCGCACACACCACCACCATGTTATCTTGCGCGTCCTCCTCCTTCGCGTCGTCGTCTTCTCGATTTTCCGCCGTCGCGTCGACATCGTCGCCGTCGTCGTCATCCTCCTCCTCTTCCATCCGACGTGAGAACCAACAGAACCATCATCGGGGAAACCACTTTTCCCCGAAGGCGAAGAGATACTCGAGGACAACAAGACACCGAAGGGAGCGCGCGACTCCGCACAGAATTTCCGCCGCGGCATCGACAGATGGCGTCGACCTCACCCGTTCCGGTAAAAAACGCGTCGTGATAACGGGAATCGGCGCGGTGACCGCGCTCGGCCACGACGTGGATGAATTCTATTCGAGATTGCTCGACGGCGAGAGCGCGATAAAACCAATCACAAAGTTCGACTGCACGAACATCACGACGACGTTCGCGGGGGAAATTCGCAACTTCGACGGGTGCGACGGACTCGTCCCACCGAGGATGGTGAAACGAGCGGACCCGTACATTTCGTTCATGATTGCAGCGGCGAAGAAAGCGTTGATTCACGCAGGGTTGGATATGCGAGACGGCGAAAATGCGGAAAAGTTTAACGAGTTGGATAAGCAGCGGTGCGGCGTGGTGATCGGCTCGGCGATGGGCGGGATGCACAGTTTTCAGCAAGCGAATTACGAGTTGTGGACACCAGGGAGAGGGTCGAAGAAAATGAATCCGTTTTGTATTCCGTTTGCGATTACGAATATGGGCGGCGCGTTAGTGGCGATGGATTTGAAATTTATGGGACCAAACTATTCCATCGCGGCGGCGTGCGCGACGGGGAATTTTTGCATGATGAATGCGATGGATCACATAAGGAACGGGGAGTGCGATTTGTGCTTAGCCGGAGCGTCGGATGCGGCGGTTTTGAGCAGCGGGATTGCCGGGTTCGCGGCGAGTAAAGCGTTGTCGACGAGAAACGACGATCCGGAAGGCGCGAGTCGACCGTGGGATAAGAATAGAGACGGGTTCGTCATGGGGGAAGGGTGCGGAGTTTTGTGTTTGGAGTCGTTAGAGAGCGCGTTGGCGAGAGATGCCCCGATACTGGCAGAGATTTTGGGAGGTGCGGCGACGTGCGATGCGCACCACATGACCGAACCGTTACCAAACGGGGCCGGGGTGAGGTTGGCCATTGGTAGGGCGTTGAAAAACGCCGGCGTGTTGGCGGAGGATGTGAATTATATCAACGCGCACGCGACGAGTACTCCAGCGGGAGATTTAGCCGAGCTGAGGACGATTACGGATATATTTGGCGAGAATAGTGAGTTGAAGATTAACTCGACCAAGAGCCTGATTGGACATTTGTTGGGCGCGGCGAGCGCGGTCGAGGCGGTGGCGGTGATCAAAGCCATCGGGACTGGCGAGTTGCATCCGAATAAGAATTTGGAGGACCCTGACGAAGGTGTGCGAACGGATTTGTTGGTGGGAACGACGAAGGAGAAGTTAAAGGTGAAGGTTGCGTTGAGTAACTCGTTTGGATTTGGCGGCCATAATTCGGCAGTTTTGTTTGCGGCGTACGATGCGAAAGCCGATACCTTCTGTCGAGCGGCTTCGGCGTAGAGAGAGTGAAAGGGACAAAAAGAGAGGAGAAAGAGAAAGAGAAAGAGAACTTTTTATAATAATAACAGTACCAGTGGTACCAGGTACCAGTACATACCACGGGATATAATTAATTACATATGTCGTTCCCGTCGTCGTTGGGTCGTCGTCCTTATCGCTTTATCTTCAAGTTCAAGCTTCTTTTCCTCTTCTGCTCCTCATCGTTTGGTACAAATAACTGCCTAGAAACCAATCCAAGGTTTGCCTCTTGAAGTGTGCTTGTATGTTCAGCGCAGTTATTATCGAGATTATCATACAAAGAATTGCAACGATGCCGTACAAATTGAATAAGGTCTCCACGTTCACCTCTTCCGGCGGGTCCATAAAAGTACTAAACTGCGGCGGTAAAAACGCCAAGAAACCCGATATACATGCCGACACAGGAAACATGAACCCGCGTCTGGGGTACGAGGAGTGAATGGATGAGCCTAAGAAGCATAACAACAAGAGTAAGCACTCTTGCCGGAACAGTACCCTTAGCATGTCGTTACAGTCGTATCGCAACACTCCATTGCCATTAGTATCGTAGTCGTATTGTGGTGGTCTCAAAGAGCAAAACTTTTCAACCGAAGCGCGTTGGTATCGCATTATAGATCCGTGCGCGCCACACACTGTCGACAAGATCATGATCGAAATTATGCCCGCTCTTTTGTACCGGTCAAAAAGATCCTGTTTACGTCCACTCCAATAACCGAATATTGAAATATCACGTTTAAAGAACAAGTGCACTATGTGAACGCCCAAAATGACGCTAATACAGGCGATGGGAACACCAATCCTTACCCAGATTCCCCTCGGGGAAACGATTTCGCTCGGAAACTGCGACGCGTACTTCATGCCAAACAGCAAGTTGAGCACTACGTAAATACTCAAAGATCTAAAACGACATTTGTCGAGTACGAGCGCATTCACGTAGCCGCGATAGAGCTCAAACGCTTCCATATCATCTTTGAAAGCACCTGTCGATGGACCCACAGCACGAATAGCTTTTCGTTCGTTCCGCTCCGATAACTGCTGCGGCACCAAAGCACAACCATAGCGTTCGCCGAAAATTATGAAGAGGACGTTTCGCATGAACTTTACAGGAATAACAAAAGGTATCAACAATAGCTTCCCGCAAAGTTGGAAATAACTCGACCACGTTGGATCGACGAGCATAACGTTCGTTATAGACGCATACCATTCCGTATTTTTCCCGAAATACGAGTCTTGTCCTTTCTCTTCGCCGGTGTCGTCCGGGATTTTTTTCACTTCCATAGACCAGCACACGACATCTATTTGAATCGCCTGCAGTTCTATCAAGATAGTCGGACACATGCGCGCAAAGGTCGGGTCGCTCGAACACTGCGTGACTACTGCCAAAAGCGGATGACCACCGAGATCTCCATACAAAAGTCCAGTGTGCCATAACGTGAACACCGTGCCGACGTCCTTCACGAAGCTGCATCTCGAGCACAATCGATCGATTTTGTTCTTGAATTTCTTTCCAAACATCGTCGGCTCCATGAGGAAAGCCTGAAACTGCTCGGCACTTTCCTTTTCCATACACAACAAGCACGGTTTAGGCGCCGAGAATAATTGTAAACCGTCTTCGTCTTCAAACTCGAGCTGGAAAAACAAATTCGATATCTTCGGCGCACTCGAAGAGGAATCCATCGAGCGCAGATGATCGTCGAAACAATCTTTCGGAAATTTACAAATACTCCCTTCGAGTATGAAGTCTTTCTGGTGCGCGACCACGGAGCCAAACTGCCCGTACATGCGAACAGATTTGATCACTTTATTGTTTCGATATAAATTAGCTTCCTTTTTATTGTTGCAGTCAAACATTCGGAGAAAAATCTTCTCTCCTACGACTGCGACGTACGGCGCGACAGACGTATTCGGCCAGGGACTCGCCGTTTGCGTGCGCACTCTGCGACGACGACGACTTCCACTTCTGAATGATTCTCCAGAAGTTGCGCTATCGCTACCAAGAGCGTGCGCGTGCGACGAGACGAGCTCTTCCGACGCCGCGTCCCAGTACGACGCGCAATAACTCATCGTTTTATTTAACAAACTAAATCGATTACCGCCTCTGTTCGCTTCGTTATCGCTCTCATCGTCTTCGTTTTCATCATCGTCCATCTCTCCCAAACAAAATCTGTTTCCTGCGAGCAGCTCGTCGCCGCCCTCTGACGCGCGCACGTGCATGTTCTCGTATTGTTGCCACGTAAACAAAACGCTTCCTCGACCGAGTTGCGCTATTACTGCCTTATCGCTACCACTATCACATTTCCTATTTTCCTCTTCAATCCATCCAACCGCGTTTGCAATTTGCGCGTCAACAGCGCGATCGCTCCCGAGCAAATCTTCCGGATGGCAATCCGCGCGAAGCAAACGATGCGTCACTCGAAACTGCTCTTCGTATCCGCTTCTTTCTCTTCTCCGCGTCGTCGAACATTCGCACGTATCTGTTCCATTCACATCGTCGTCATCATCATCCGTGATGATCAAATAGCGGCGCTCGCACGCATCATCATTCTCATCCAAACGTGTCCTCCTCGTCGTCTTCATCCTCCTCTTTCCTAGCAAAAAACTTTCCCCCGAGTGCTCGTCGCGCTCGTTCTTCTTCCTCCCTACGGACACACCCCACGCCTCCTCTTCCTCCTCCTCATCCTCATCATCACAATCGAATCGGTAGTTTTCAAAAACGCCTCTTTTCGCCGCATCTCTGTCGACGCTTCCTTTCCTCCCTCCTTTGATGACGCGAGCGGTGTTCTTCGTATTCAGCAGAAGCCCGCGCGCGTTCTTCTGTTGTCGTCGTATCCGCGAGTTGTTGTCGTTGTTGTTATTCCTCGAATTTCGAGATGATCTTTTTCCCCCGCTAACAACTTTCTCTCTACAGAGCCTTTGAATCGTAAACAACGCGCTTTCCCTTCTCTTTTCGTCGTTTCTTTTCCTCTCGTTGTTGAGGGAAAAGGAAGAGGAGGAGGATACCAACGCGTAGTCGCGATTGGGTTCCCAATGATACTCTTCTTCTTCTTTTTCGTCGTCGTCGTCCTCTTCGGAGTAAAAGTTCGTCGATGGCATTTCTTTAATTGGTTGAAGGAAAAAATGCGGAAAATCTTCTCCGAAAAGACACAAATACATCCAAAAATTTTAGGCAAAAACCACGAGCGAGAAGACAACTTTGAGCGAGGAAAAGCGAAGCTTTGATGCGGGCGTATCCTCACACGCGAGAGTATAGCAGGAGGAGGAAGAGGAAAAGGAGTATTACGGTGGTACCTTAATAATAATATAAATAGTATTACAACCAATTCAAGGAAAAGACGGAACTCAAAACGAACGCGGCGCCTAACGCGAAAGCGACGGAACTGGCGGCTAATCCGATGTATTTCACCATTTGCGGATTTTCTTTTTCGAGCAACGTCGTCCCGGCGCCGAGGAAGGCGGTGTACCCACCCATAGCGACGATGGTGCCGAAGAAGAAGGATCCGAGGAAGGAGTAGGCTTCGAGTTTTGGGAGGGTGAGCGCCGGGAGGAGGAGAAAGAGGGAGTCTGGTTGGAGACCGTGGATGGTGCCGGTGATGTAGGTCCAGGAGATGCGGGAGGCTTCCGAGGAGGCGCCGAGGCGGAGCGGGGAGAGCCGGTGTTCGTGAGACTGTTCGACTTCGTCGTAGCTTTCGCCGCCGTCGTCGCTAGAGCCGTGAGAATGGGAGTGGGAGTGGGAGTGTCCGCCGTGGGAGTGGATGTGCGAGTGACCGTGGCCACCGCCGACTTGTTCCCAGAATCCTAAGCACCCGATGAAGATGAGCGTTAAACCGACGATGGCTTGGCCCCACTGGCCGATGATTTCCGTGTTCCACGGGATTCTGTTTCGCAAAAGCATGAACAGAAGACCGAAGATTATTTGACCGGTGTTGTGACCGAATCCCCAAAGCGCACCGAGGAGCGCATTTTTTGCTCGAGACGGACCGACGGATAACGGCGTCAACGCGGCTAAGTGGTCCGCGCCAGTGAGCGTGTGTAAACCGCCGGCGAACAAGCCGGCCCAGGCAGATTTCAAAACCGGATGGAAGAAGGAATGGAACGCCACGGAAGATTCCGCGACGGCAGCGGTAACAGCTTCAGAGATGAGCGTTTGTAACATCACGCCTTGCGGTTTGAACACCGTGCCTAACGCACCAAAGATGCCCACCAACGTCAAAGTGACGATTAAGAACTTCACGCGCTTGGAAAGGCGCATGGAATTCCGGGGTCCAAACGTCGCCAGCAAACGGGTCGAGTTCACGGCTACTAACAACGTCGCGCCTTCGTGAACACACACGGCTAACCAAAGCGGGAACGCGCCGAACAAAGCTGGCAAGGCGGATCCGAGAATAGAGCAAATCGCCAAGAAAATATTTTGCTGTAAAATATTTCGCGTCATGCGCCCGAGCGCAAAGAGCTCTGGAACCGCTGAAATCACCGACATGGATCCACCACTCATCACCGTGTCTTTGCTTTGAAGTTGCCCTTGTCCAGTTTGAAGCAACAAGACGTCCGCGGCAGAAGACGCCGCATCTGAAGGCGTCGAGCACACGGCGATGCCAACATCCGCCGCCGCCAATGCCGGCGCGTCGTTAATACCGTCACCAATCATAGCGACGCTTACTACTTTGCCATTTTCTTCTTTTTTGCCATCTTCTCTCGCAGATTCTACGTGAGCTAACTTTTTATCCGGAGTCAATTGCGAAAATACCGCGGCTGGTTCGATGCCAACTTGTTCGGCAATCGCCAACGCTGACGCAGTCGCGTCGCCCGTGAGCATGCGCACGGTCTGTCCTCGTTTCCGAAGGGTATCGACTGCATCCTTCGCTTCAGCGCGCGGTGCGTCGGAGTATCGAAAGACCGTAGCATCGGGCGAAGAAGACGAGCACAGAACCGCGATTGCTTCGCCGGCGCTTCTGTGTTCCTCCGTTGCTCGCGCGACTACTTTTTCTTCTTCGCTCGAGTTGTTCCCACGGCGGCACTCTAAAGCCCACGACGCGGTTCCAAATCTGAAGACTTCGCCGTTAATTTCACCTTCAACACCTTTACCGTGCTCAACTTTGTAGTTTTTCACGTCCAAAGAGCTACGACTCGCGCTGCTGTTGTCGCCGTTACCGATATAATTGACGGTGGCTTTAGCAATCGGATGCACCGAACCTCGTTCCAACGCTTTCGCAACGCGCACGCTCTCCTCGTCGCTTCTTTTAAACGCTAAGCTCGCGATGCTCTCTTCGCTTAATTCCACGGTTTTTATTTCCACGATGGACATTTCACCCAACGTCAAAGTGCCAGTTTTGTCTAAACACACGAGATTGACGTTTGCGAGCGCGTCCAGAGTTCGCCCGCCTCTGATGAGGATACCTCTTCTGGCCATCGCGCCAATCGCCGCGACGTACACTAACGGAGACATGAGCAGCGCGCACGGAGCCGCCGCAGATAAGAACGCAAACGAGCGGTACATTGCTCCTCCTCGACCTAAAAAGGGAACTCCGAACACGAGAGGCGCCGTCACCATCGTCGCAAAGGTTATAAACAAAATAATCCTAGAGTACTTATCGCCAACGTCATCAATTAATCGACTCACTCGCGGTTTGCGTTGTTGCGCTCTTTCGGTGAGCTTTGCAATTCTCGCCGGTGTGCTATTTTCGGAAGACTGCGAAGATTTAAGGATCAATACCCCGTCAATGTTCATCGCGCCGGCTGGAATTTCGTCGCCGATTCTGCGTCGCACGGGCAAAGCTTCGCCCGTAATGTGTTGAATAGACACTCTCGCTGAACCGTGAACGACGATGCCGTCTAAAGGAACTTGCGTCCCCGCTTTAACGTAACAATAGCTCCCGACGGGCACTTCCGAAGCGCGCATTTTCCGCTGCGATCCTTCGATGGGGTCTCCAGTCGCGCCGTCGATGTCGACAACATTCGCAAACGGTGGCACCGTTTTCCACAACGCTTTTAAATCGCCTCGCGCATGTTGCGTCAATCTATCTTCCACGTAGTGCGCGGATGCAAACAACACGAGCAAGAGCGCGCCTTCAAAGGCGCACCCGAGTAAAACGGTACCAAACACCGCCAGCGTCGTGAGTACGTGCACGTTAATGTTACCTCTCGCGACTTCATACAAGACGTCCACAAATTCCGGTGTTCCAGCGAATAGATACACCAACGCCGTCGCCGACGTGGAAAGCCACGCCGCGGTAGCGCCGGGGACAATCGACGCGACGTTGAGCATGGCACAAATCGACGTCGAGACGTGGCAAAATCCAGCCACGAGCAACAAGCACCACGACAACACCGTCAAACTCCCTCGTCCTCGCAAATATCCAGCCGCGGCGTTCAACTTTGACTTTGTTAAAACCACGTCTACTACGACTTCTACTTTATTCCTCGCTCTATTTACGTCTTCATCCACGGCTAAAGTACCGCCGTGCGAGTGGTTGCAACATCCCCCGCCTCCTACTCTGTTCTTTCTATCCTCCTCTGGGTCGCAATTTTCGTCCTCCTCGAACTCCGAACTCGAGTGATCCCTACTGATCGTCGTCCCGTTGGTTTTCTCCGCCGCGATATCTAAAGAGGATAAAGAGGCACTTTTCTCCTTCCCATCCAACATCCCGGCTTGTTGCAAAAAGTCGCTCTCGTCGTTCGAGATGTCGTAGGACACTCCCGCGCCGTCGTGGCCACTCGCGCTGCTGCTGCCACTCACGTTTCCGCTCGTGCCTTCAAAACCTCCTCCTCCTCCTCCTCCTTTCCCGTCCAATCGGTTCGAGTTCCTGGGGACAATTTTCGTCCGTTTTTGTCCCCAACGGGAGTCTTCTCTCGATGATGAGCGCGACGATGACATCCACTCTGAGGACGCTTCTCCCATCGTTCGGTGGACGCGCGCATCGCCAAAGCGCTTTGACGATGTCGCGGGGCTTTTGTTTCGACGACTTTGACGATTTCGACGACCGTCAGAAGAAGATGATGATGATGACGACGACGAAGCCGTCGCCGCCAAATGATTCGATTTTGCGCGCGATGTGTTTCTCCTCTTCTCGATTCTCGCTCTCGCGAGCGTCGTCCACCTCAAACTACTCGATTTGGAGGATACCGACAGAGAAGAAGACGCGTTTTGCATCGTCCTTCTCGTCGTCGCGAACGCGTCGCTCCTTTTTGAGGTTGCCCCGGAAGAGGAAGACAACGACACAGGAGCGAACATATCTTTTATGTGGGGAAACGCCCCCAGAAAAAAAAGGGTCTGCATTCACACGAGCAAACAACATGCACGCGTCGGTCGCGGCACTCATGGGCAGACGAGCGGTCCGAGAATCCTTCACAGCTCTCACGACGAAACTGAGCAAGAAATCTGGCTATTACAAAGGGAAACGAAGCGTCTCCCCCGGGTGGCACGAGAAGAAAGTCGGCGGAGGAGGCAAAGGGAGATTCGTTTTGCTCGATTGGAAGAAACCGACGTACGTGATTCCGGAAGGATTGAATGCGTTTACGCTGAAAGCGTACGTCGCGAAAGGCGTGAAGAAGTGATTGAGCGGAGAGAGGTGAATGATTTTGTCGTCGTCGTCTTTAAGTTCTTCGACGTCGTCGATGGTGTTGTCGTCCAGGAAGTGTGCCTTCGTGGCATCACAGTCGGGGATTGGAAAACCCAACGATGGATGGTCAAAGAACAACAGTCTCTTCTTCTCCAAAACGCGAGAGATAGTGGCCAAACGGAAAGCGTCGTCGAAGCAGCAAAGGAAAGTACAGCTGAGAGAGGAAACGCGAGCGATGCAAGTGAAAAGAGAAGAGAGAGAGAGGAAAGAGAAGGAGGAAATGGAACGGCGTCCAGAACCGCCGATTGGAGCGGCGGAAAGTTTGAGAGAGGCGAACGAAAGAATCGAAGAGGCGGACGCGAAGTTTCAATCCGCGGTGGATTCAACCAGAGAGATTAAAAAGATGAAGAGAGAGAGCGCGGAGTGGGATCCTCAAATCGGGTACGGTAAGTTTCGAGAGGTTTCCGAACAGGTGAAGGAAATGAACGGACTCAGGGTGCGAACGTACGAGACGAGATTGGAACGCGCTGTTTTTTTGATCGAGCTCGCCAAAGGCTTGGGGAATGCAAGTAACAGTAGTAGTAACAGCAGTAGTAGTATTAGCAGCAGTAGTAGTAGAAGTAGTACCACAGGGGGCGGTGACGACGAGGATAGTGATTATGTTGGGGGTATTAACGATGATGCAGTAGTTGCAAACGATGTCGGAGCGGTCGGTAAAACCTTAGACGCTTTTGATTGGGTGTATGGAAAAGAATTCGTTGACGAATCAAACGCGAGAACTGTGGAGTTTATGCTTCGAGCGTCGCAGAAGAAGTCGCAAAACGACGGCTTGAAGCCGGAGATTTCGTTTGAAATATTAAACGTCGCTGTAGCGGCCGAAGCTTTGGGATGCATCAATAACAAAGACAACGTCATTCAGAAACACGTGAAACGCGTACAGAAAGGAATCGACGGAGGACTGATTTCTCCAAACGACGACGCGGCCAATGCCTTGCTAGAAAAGATTGATGCTTTTCTCCAAGAACAAGAGCGACAAAAGCAATAAACCAAGTAATAATATCTAGCGAAACGTAGATAGAAAGTACAGTAGACAAAACCAGTTTAAATATATGTAATTATGAGGTATATTCCAAATGTTACAATGTGTGTTTGTGTGTGTGTGTGTGTGTTCGTATTATAATTTTTAATATCTTGGGGGAAGGAACGTGCCAGCCGATCCATCGTTCGACGACGATGCTTCCTCAGCCGCTACAGTTGCCCCTAACGCCCACATATTTTGCTCTACTGACCAATTTCCTCCCTCTCCACTCGACGACGAACTACTCGATGCTTTTTGAATTCCATTCTCGTACACGTTGTGTTGTTCGTTGCCTCCTCTTTCTTGCAATACCCCGGCATCTTTCAACGCCTGCGTCTTTCTCCACGCCATCTCTTGACTGGACGCTAAATTCTTCGCAGCTAACCCGTAGTCATTCACCCCATCTCCGTTCGTATCGTTCGGATTCGCATCAATCCCATACGCGTCCTTCGCCTTATTCGGCAACGAAAATTCCGCCACCCGTCTTCGAATCGCGTGCAACGCCATCTCGCTTCTCAAAACTCTCTTCTCCAATCGCCTATTCTCCGCGCTCAGCGTCAACACCTCTTTCTCCAACGAAAAATCATCGACCATCAACTGCACTCGCTCCTTTTCCATCTCCGTGATTTTCTTCTCCAACTTCCTCGCGTACCTTCGACTCGGGAAGCCGAGAACGATATGCGCCACCGCCGTCCCGGTCGCCGCCGGTTTCACGAACGCTCGCGTCTGCGGACTCAAACCTAACCACGCTTCCCTCAACGGTCCAGTCACTGGTTTCGCGATTTCCACCGCGCGGTCCCAAGTCGGGCCGACAAAATCCACCGCCACTTCCATCTGCGGTTTAAACTGCTTGTTAAAGTCCGTTAACGCTTTGGAGAGCGAATTTGAACTCCCTTCCAAGGTTTTCGCGGACCAGGAGGACGCCGCGGTGGACCAACCGGAAAGTTTTTCTTTCCACCCGCCCCCAGCGCCACTACCAGAAGCGATTTCCTTTCCAGAAGACGACGACGAAACGGAAGAAGAAGAGTTTGCGTTTGAATTCGAATTCGTCGGTTTATTGCCGTTGTTCGGTTGCCTCGAGGAATTCGAATCCGATTTGATGACTTCTCTCCGAGTCTCGTTGTTGCTCTTCCCTCCTCCGCGCTTGCCGTTAAAGTTCCTGTTCCTCCCTCTGAAACTGTTGTTGTTCCGCCGGTTGTGGTGGTGAAATGGAAATTGGTTGTTACACCCAACACCGCCTATCGGATTCGGTGGTGGTAACATTTTCTTTCGTTCTTCCCGAGAGACGACAAAAAGCGTTCAAGCTTTACCTCTGGAGTAGTATTACGTGTGGCGGTATGAACTCCCCACCGAATACTAACTCTCGTAACGTATCGATTCTTGAACGACAAAAGTTTCTCGTCGATGGTTTTCGAACGCTCGGAGAAATCAAAGAACTTTTGGCGTGTTATTCGCACGACTCGTCTTTACAGCACCGTCTTTACAGCGCTCGAGAGATATTTATATAAGTGAGCAACACACGAGAAAATTTCAAACCGAATCGATGAAAAATGCCCAAAAAGAAGAGCCAAAATGTGACTGGTTTTGAACGAACGCTGCAAAGAAGAGAAAGTAGACAAAAGGAAGGAATTCGATGGAAAAAGCTCTGTCTGTTTGCTTGTCGACCTTCGACGTAAAACATAAAACATACACATAAATATTCCTCGCGAACTCGTTTCTCTCGATATACATTCATATTTATACACGCATCATCTATATATTTATACACATACCGGTAGATAGTATTTAGTAGTACCACGAGGCAAAACGACAACGCGTGAGTATGGTGTTAGAAGGCCAAATCGCGAAAGCGTTGAACCGCGCGCTCGGCGACCGCTTGCACGGTTTAGACAAGTCGAATTTGAAACTGTCTTTACTGAATGGAGAAGTCACGCTGAGAAACGTGCGAGTGAAATCAACCGCTTTGAAAGGGATATCGTCGATTAACTCGAACGTGAAAGTGAAAGCGGGATACGTCGGGGAGTTGAAGATTAAGATTCCGTGGAGAGAGTTAGGGAGGAAACCAGTGGAGGTTATATTTGATCGGTTGCACGTGTTGTGCGAATTTCGAGGAGAAGGTGATGGTGATGACTCCGAGGACGACGAGAGCGGACAAAAGGAAATGTCCGAAAACGAACGAAATAAGATGAAACGAGCGTTAGAGGAGAAGAAAGAGAAGAAGAGGAAGCAAGTGAACGCGAAGAAACGGAGAATTGCGGAGAGTTTGGAACGGAGTTGGTTGAGAGGAGATCCGACGCCGGGCGCGGAGGAGTTGAGACAAAAGTTTTGGGGCGATATCACGAAAGAAGAGAAAGAAGAGGAAGAAGAGGAAGAGGACGATGATGACGACGATGACAACGACGACGTCTCGTCTGTTTCATCTTTTGATGAGAGCGAGGACGACGTGGAAGGAGAAGAAGAATCCGCGAACGCTTCGAAACGACGACTGTTCTCTTCGCCGGATACCAGACGACGCGAGGAAATGTTCGCGACGCCAGAATATCAACCTCCGTTGCAAACTCCAGAAAATGATACCGATGTGATGTCATCTACTAGGAAGAGAAAGGAAGGTAATCGAGGTAGTACTCGGAAAAAAAGCAAGAGTAAGAAGAAGAAACCGGTCGGTTTCGGAGCGCTCTTGGACGTTGTTCTCGCAAACGCCGTAGTCACTGTGAAAAATATACACTTTCGCTTCGAAGGAGAAGGAGACGAGAATATGCCGAAATTTGCCGTCGGAGCTTCGCTTGAAAGCATCGCTTTAGAAACGACTAATGTTCTCGGTGATTCGAGAGCATTTATCGTCGATGCGTTTAAGGAAACGCTGCGTAAAAAACTCGAAATTAACAACGCCGTGGTGTATTGCGATTTGAACTCTGTGCATCTTCTCGAGAAAGTCAAGAACCGAGATTTGAAACCGCACGAAGACCCGATCCGATTTTGCAAGATTATGGAAGCGTGCGCAAAGTCAAAGAATCGAAATCGTATCATCGAGCCATTCGTAGTAACTGCAAGGTACGAACGAGCTGGTATGGAAGCCATCGAATCCGGGACGGCTTCTGCATTGCACGGGTTAACTCTGAATATTCCAAAAACCAGCGCGAATGTTTCTGCTGGTGCCGCAAGTTTGGCATATTGGGCGACGCAAATATTGAAAAAAAGCGTGCACGATAGACGGTTTGAACACTTACGACCGGGCGTTCCAGTCTTCGATGGATCAGAAAAAGTAGAAGAGAAATCACCCGCGGGAACAAAAACGAAGAGAACGAATAAAAACGCTCAATCTTGGTGGCAATATGCGTGCGAAGCGGTCAAAGAGGAAACTCGAGAACGGAGAGAACGACTCGGATTGGGCTTTAGCCTCGACTCGAAAGCTCTTAAAACTCTGCACGAACAAAGGAAAGCATATGTTAAAGTTTACATAGACGAGATTCTCCAAAAGTCTGCGCCGCCACCGCCGTCTTCGAAGCAAAACGTCAACTGGCCGATGAAGAAACCTTTTGGAAAGATACGTAAACTCGATGAGCTTGAAAGTGAGATTCCAAACGCTCGCATGATTGCTTTTTTTAGACAGCTCGCACACGTAGAGTGGAGGAAAAATGGAGGCTGCGAACGCGCGTTTCGCCGCGAAGCTGCCCGACGCGGCGGCGGGCCAATACCTATGAAGATTGTGAAGGGTGTTGCTGGCGTCGCGGGTAAAGGTTTACTTGTGGGAGTAAAAGTTATCAAGAATGTAGGGTTTAAACCTCTCGGCGCCGCGAAACGGTTCATTACGAACATCGGGAAGAACCAGCAGGAGAGAGATGAATTGGATGCGATCAAAAAGCGCGAAATCGAAGAAGCTCGAATTCGCGCAGAAGAAGACGAAGAGAATCTGAAGAGACAAATCAGGCAAATTCGAAAGAAGAACGCTGCGACGCCGGTCAAACATCTCTTCGCAACACCGAGTCGTCCGCCGAGAAACGCTCCGAGCGAGTTCGATAATCGCGATGCTGCTATTTCAGACGATGAGTCGCAAATCGACTGGGATGAAGTTGGAGACACTTTTGATATTAAAGAGAGACAAGAATATGCAGAGATCCAGAAGCGCGAGATGCAAAGTGTTGAGAAGAAGAGTAAGATTCCAATGTTTGCTACGTGCATCGCTTTTGAAGAAATTTCGATGAAAATTCTCGACGCTTCTTCGAACGAGCGCAATGACCACGACGATGCTTTCTCGGATAGCTTAGCACCGTCTTCGTCTACTTCTTTTTCGTCTTTTGCTGAAATACCAATCAAAGAATCTGAATTGTTCAGCGTGTCGATCAATAATTTCGTGATAGGAGCAAAAATGATGGGGATATCTTTCGTGAAAGATGCGATAGACGTTCGGTCGACTATAGATACTATTCGTTTCTCTGCGCCGGAGGGCGATTTACTGGCGCTCGGTGAAGATGAAACAGATTATTATTCATCGTATTCGACTCATGGCATGGGTATGTCGCTCCCAATAATGCTCGCTAAATTATTTAACGCAGATTTGAACGATGCAGAAGATACTATCTCGAATGGTCGCCCAAGATGCTTTAGCGGGAGTCCTGTATCTAAAGCTGTATCTTTCGCGGCTTCGAAAAAACGCAAGATAACGAACAAAAATACCGAGCTATCCATCTCGCTGGAAACTGATAGTGCGACTATTGCTGGTTCTTCACTCGCCACCAAGAAATGCGACTCAAATACAGAAGTAGAAAAGGCAGTTGGTTACTGTGCTCTGATCTTATCACCTATGTTCATCACAATTCTTCGCGGACCAATTGACCGCATCGTCGACGTTTTCACGAGGCGCATGAAGGGTAGTTGTATGCAATCTCGTTTCAATACTTCTGCGCAAATCACTCCTGAACTGGACGTCATTCCACGCGGATCTATCGAAGCGGGTTCTGGAGTTTCATCCTCTGGTGATTTGAGCTTACCAAAGATTGGATTAGCAGTATTCGTCGGAAAAGTTCATCTGGCGGTTCCATCCCAGCGTAAAAATAGGAGGAAGAAAGGAACAACCCTAATTGCAAGGTTTGGTCCTCTTACAGCGCGAACACTTAAAAGCGCCCAGAATGCACACGTTCAGGAACAAGATGCGAATGCGCGCAGTAGTTGGCGAAAGAGAACGATTGAAGGTAAGCTTTTGGACTGTTCTATTGGGTTTGCGGACAATTTTGCATGGACCTGTAACCAGTCGTGGCAGCTTCTCAGTGAAGCTGGAGAAAGTAATAGAGTCGAGACTCCTCTATTATCTCGCGTTCAGTGTACAATCCTCGCATCACATTACGTGCTATCTCCTCGAGAGGCGTTGAAGTATTCCCCGGTCGTCGTTGACGTCAATCTGCCATCTATTCAATTATCTGTGTCGCCAGAACGAATAAACATGGCCTTGCGCGTGGCCACACAGTTCACGGAATCGGCCAAGAAAGTTGCAGATGAGGCAAAGAGAATCAAAGAACAGAAGAAACAACGCAACGACATCGCGTCTTCGCAATCTGATAAAATCTTAAAGAGTGGCGACGACGACGACGAGAAGAAAATTACCTTTTCTTCGAGTTTACCTTCTTCTTTTTCGTCAGGGCGCAAGGATACCGATGATATTTTCGCTCGAGATATTGATGTTTTCAACTGCGAACGACTCGTGCCGGCTGATTTGTTTGGAGAATTACCATACTGGGAGTCGTGCGATGTCTTTGTTCGAGAGGGAACGTTGTCTGTCGTTGATAAACCAGCAGGTTCCGTTCATCACTTAGAACCGAGAGTCCTAAAATTGGCCGGAACGCGAGGAGCCGGAAACCCGTTGACGCGCACTCAAGAAAAAGTTGAAGTTTGTGTTCTCTCGATCGACGAAAAAAGGAAAACAATAAAAGTAAAATTACATGTATCAACCGATAGCGACGAGATTCTCAGGAAGATGAACGACAAAGACGATGCAAACAGAGAATACTCGGAATATGACCGTACTTTAATCGTTGGCGACGCTTTACTGGATCGTTCCATCGAGTCAAACTTTGAAAGGATGTGCGAACATCCAAATGGTTTTGTCTTCAGATTTTGGTCGAAAGATATCTGCGACGTTATAAAAAGTAGATTGAACATGGAAGCGAGGTTATTGCCGTTCCATGAAGAAGTCAGGCGAGTTCTAAAAGTTGACGAGCATAAAACGAAGAAAGCTTCCGTTACGTTCTCGATGGGTTTGTTTGGATTTCACCTAGCTGCTCCTTTGAGACATCACAATCATGAGACTGATTTATACGTCAATGACATGTCGAAAAGTTATTTTATTGATCAGCTGGCTGATGATGAAAAGATTAAGTACGTCGTTGACTGCTTCCAAGAGCGACCGTTGGCGAATGTCAAAATTACTGGACTAACGCTGAGTTGTGAAGCCACAAAAGGTAGCGTGACATTGGGCGCCGGTCTCCGAAGAGTTGCAATTAAGGACTGCTGGACTATCGAAGGCATTGGCAAGGATCATGATGCGGTATTCATAGAAAAACCTCTAAGAGATGAACTTTCAACCAAGTATCTCAGGTACAAAACTGATGCTATGAAGAAGTCCTGCGTCGGTTTCAGCCTCGAGGCGTTTTTACCTTCGCATCCTGAATATGGAACACAGGCTGCTGATTTACGAATGGCTGTCAGTTCAATCGAAACACACATTGCTAGAGAACCAATTGCGGCGTTCACCAGCTTCCGGTTCCTTTTTAAAAGCCCTGTGTCAGTTGGAAAGGGGTGGCCCTCGAGATATGATGACTCCGTCTTTGCACCTTCCCGTGAAGAATGGGAAAGTATGAGACAAAAGCTGCAAAAAGTGAAGATAATGGATGCGAGTAAACTCGCACACAAGATTAAGCTCAATTTCACATTTCATGGTGATTCGTTGGTCGCTAAACTTTACGACGATCCGAAGAAATCGGTATTGGCTGCTGATACTCGACGACAACCAATATTAGAGGCGACGGTGTCTAATTTCCATTCTCGTCTGTATATTCGCGCTAAACCAGTTGGTAAGCAAGGATGGGGCGGAGGCAAACAAGGCACGAAAGATTTGGAAATTTCGTGCGATAATTTGACGCTATCTGACCCCACATTACCTGTTGGTCACGCTAATCGCGATCTGATCGCGAAGGACAACGCTGCAAGCGACTTCTTGACATTTTTCTTGGAGGAGGAGAAATCAGCGCGTAAGAAAATTCGTAACATTCCGTTTCTGTGGATACGCCGTCAAACATGGCTGCCTCATGAGCATGAGGATGACATCGATATTGAACTCGAGGCAAAAGTTGCTCCTCTTCGAGTGCTTGCAAATCAAAATTGCATCATTAACATTGCAAATTGCTTGTTGCCAATTTTCAAGACTTTATCGCCGCCACACTTTCTACCAAACTTGCCACCATTCGTTTTCCCGCGTCCTGGCTTCGTGACGAAGAAAGTTAAGATTACGGCTAATGTAATGGGTTCTCGCGTGGTTTTACCGGGTAGTGTTCGAGATGAGATTGCGCCATCGCTTTCTCTCTGCGTCGGTGTTGTTGATAAAAATGCGAGCGAGTCGTTCAAAGGAATTGATGTCTCTACATCATTCACGATTGATGCAAATCGAGCGCATTGGGCCAAGTTTGACATCTTTATACACGGATTATCGGTTGCGTGTAAAGGGGATTCGACGCTCAAAGCAAAGAAGAACCGTTCATCTGCATTACTTCGTGCCTCTGGTCCACACATCAAAAGGTCCGACGCCCCGGTGGCTTTAAAAGCAACTTGCTGGAATCGATTAGATGCTCGAAGACAATTATCAAACGCTCCGAGCGTGGATATAAATGTTCAGTTGCCGGCAAATGATGTTCTCACAGTTGAGATTTCGGCTTCTGATGTGGAAACTTTGAATTCAGTTATCAAAGGATACACGCAGACATCGACGATGACCTATACGCAATCCCCATTTGCTTACTGCTATCTGACTCCAGCTAAGTATCCATTGGCACCGCCTCTACCGAAGAAGGATTTTTTGATACATCAGTGTTTCCAGGCGCGAATTGACCACATTCAACTTGGCATCTTTGCCGGGAAGGGAAGAGCCTCACAGGTTGTTGAGGCTGGAATTCGAGGCATTTCGTTTGCAAACGTGTCAAATCCACGAAATGAATTACGAAGTGAATTGGCAGTTGGAATAGAGGGTTTATACGCGAGAGATTGCAGATTTAAGGGCTATAAGATTGATCTGATACGAGCAGGGTTTTGTGATGAAGCTGTTGTGAACACGCAAGACAAGAACTCTTCGAATGAAGTAAAAGCCTCTGCGGAAGGCGTTGAGGAACTTCAAATCGTTGAAGAGCAGGAAGATGAGTATTTACAGTCTATGTTCTTGAGCCTGGAACAAGTCACAACAAACGATATATCTGAGGTCAGCTGTCAGTGTGGTCGCGTAGCAGTGATAGCATCCGTGGATTCCTTACTGGAAGCTGCGCGAATCTTTCAGCCAAAACTCGGCGCTGGCGAAAATATACTCCCACAAGATATATTGTTTACGGAAGAAAGGAAAGTGTTCAAATTAAGAGAAAATATGACATTAAGTCGCACCAGGAGAGTCTTAGCGGATTTTCCAACTTCTAGTAGTGGTGCGCAGGAATATGTTCTGGATGGTTGCGAACAAACCATTAATCTTGATTATTCCGATACAATTTACTTGGAACACAATCTGTCGAAAAAAGATAAAACGAAGAAAGAGGGCGACAGTGGGAAAAACTCTAAATCTGGCGATCGAGCTGTGCATTTAGCTGAAAGAGAGCTTCAATTCGCGCCTCGCATCATAATTGGTCCGAATCATAGACTAGTAATTAAAAATTGTCGCATCGTGTGTCCCGACAAGGAAACGTTTGACTTGTGTATTCGTATGGCGTCAGGAGGTTCATATTTCGTTGATCCTGAATCAGTTCAGTTCTTAAGTCGGCAAGAGATGATGCTCGAGAAAAAGAAAATAGTTCGCAGACAACGTACTCTCGGAAATGGGGATGGGGATTCATTTTCAGAGCAAGGCGTCGAAGAATTCCGCGATTCTCGTTTAACTGAAATAGAGATGAAGTACTTGATGAATTCCTGGCGTGGAAGGGTTAAAACCGTCGTTGCAGTGCTCCGAGAATTACGTAATAAGCCGGGTTACTCCATCTCTGCAAACAAACGCATCGAAGGAGCTAGGGCAGTGATTGGGCTCAAAGGAAAGGATAAACTAGGCGATGCTCTTTTAGAAGTGCAGAAAGAAGCTATTTTAAAAGTCGTTGATAAACAGAGAAAGAAATCTGCTTTGAAATGCGTTCTGAAGTTGCACTCGATCGATGTGGCAGTTTTCCCTTCCCGCGACCCAGATGAAGGGTTGTGCGCATCTTTCAGCGTGCACTCAAAAATTAACATTATTGGGAGCAGCGTAGAAAGCTCGTTTGAACTTGAGCACATGTGTGTCTCGTTCCCGGACAGTGCGAGGTTGAATCCATTAGTTGAACCTTGCAAAATCACGGCAACATTAGACAGTGATGAGTGCTATAATGAGACTGAGGGGAGCGACAACTCGCTTGAACCTTCCGCGCCAAGAAGAGAAACATCCATTGATGTCATGATATCGCCCATCGGGGTCGAGGTTTCCCCAGCCGCAGCAGGTCGAGTGATTCGACTGGCGCAACGCGTTTCTTCCATCGTAGCAACGCAGCCGTTGTTACCATGTAATCATTTTGCACTTGTCTATTCGTCATTCGAGGGTTCGGGATACGATGCCGACTTTGGAGCGTCGGCAGCTGATTTCTTCAGTACTGGTGAATTAATCCCACAAGAGAATGCTCTAGCTGTTGCAGCGACGGGCGCAAGGAGCACATCATTTTCCTTCTGGCGTCCGCGGCCAGTTATGGGATACTGCTCACTGGGAGATGTTCCTAACTTTGGCCCCGATTCGCCTACACGATCGGCAACATCTATTCGCGACTCGATGACCTACTGTTCACCGCCAAGTGGATTCAAGCGTATAAATCCGTCCAAAAAGTCTGATGCATCTTCTCGCTCTAATTTGGTGCTCTGGCAACCGGTTCCTAGAAAAGGTTACAGGGCGCTTGGTTTAATTGCGGCTTATGAAGAAGACGGAGAGCCAGATCCAAGCTGCGTGCGTTGCGTCAGAGAAAGTTTGCTGTGTGAATCTACGGGATCACTTTCAAGATTGTTTTCCATGTCTGACGAAGAGAGTAATAAACCTGATGACCGCAGGAGTGAAGTACATAATGCGCAGCGTCGTGGCCAGAGTAAAGTTTTGAATGTAGATGATGATAAATCTGTGCATAAGCGCGATATTTGGGGTAACTCAAGGAGTGGCAATCTGGTCCACGTTTGGGCTGTGGACTCCCCGACTGGGATACACATGGTGAGTTCAGCAGGCAAATCATCAGCATCGAACGCACTGATAGACCCACCTATATCTTTTGTTGATATTCGCACGCCACTCGGGCTCGCTATTGAAACCTTGGAGAACATTCAAGCCCGAAAACTTGAAAACAAACGCCGTCGCCGTCTCTTAAAGAAAGAAATTGCCGACGATAACGCAATAACTCTAGAAGATGAAGATTACGAAGGCAACATCGCGGATATCAAACTATGCGTAGTTACAGCGGTAGAATTTGAAAAGGTGTGGAACGCTGGGGAGATGTTGACAGGGTTCAGACCGCTGCCTCCGCCTGGTTTTGCATCGCTTGGAGATGTTGTAGTCGATGGCGTGGCGCATCCATCCATGACGCGTTGTGTGGAGGACCTCGAATATGTTTGTGTGAAACCAATTGATTTCGAACTGGTTTTCCAGAGTTCGAAAAAGCAGCTTCAAGCTGCCTTTTGGCGACCAGTTTCTCCATCAGAAGATTACGTCAGTTGCGGATTAGTGAGTACTTCATCAGCTAATGTAAAACCATCTCTGGATTCGGTCCGGTGTCTGAGTAGAACCCATTGCGGAGCGGTAGCACCTATGGATGTCACGTTATTAACGAAAGAATCTTCACTTCTTATCATTCATGGTGGTAAGTCTAGTACAAGCGAAATGTGCATGTGGCGTGTACCTGGTGGTTTTGGTACTTTCTGTATATCCAAAGCCGACATGCCGAATGATATTTACAAAGGTCCCACGCTTTTTGTACTACCGTCGATCTCATCTTTAGATTTTTCCGACGAAGGATCCAGGATTACTTCTTTTGCGTACGAAAAACCAAAGCCAATTGTCAAGATTTCGGCGTCGGTAGGTCTCGTAACCGTAACCGTTGCTGCGCCGCAGAGGATTGTCGCGAATGATGCAGATGCAAAGGAGGATACACCGATGGACGTCGGAGACGATTCTTCGTACAGAGAGAGCGCTGGTATTATGCATCAAAATGTTCCAGTGTTTGCAATATCACTCGTGAGAACCGAAATCGTGACTAACGTTGTAGTCGGCGACGTTGCTTCCGTTGGTATTGATGCATCGTTAGGCGCTGCGCACTTAAATTGGCGCAAGTACGCGTGGGAACCACTCGTATCTCCGCAATGGGTATTTGGTGCAAATCTTGTTCCAATCAAACACGGAGAACGTTGCTTCAGTACTGGAAACTATGCTTCGATACAAGCTACAAAATTATGTATTACTTTGACCACAGATTTTGCTCTTGACATGGTTTCAATCGCACTGGAGACGAAGAAAGAAATCATGAGGAAGAGAGATAATTTTGATACGGACGCTGAAGGGGAGATTCAACTCGATCACCAATCGTCCATTGCCTACCCCGATAACGATGGATTTTCTCCAGCTACTTCTCATGTAGTGAGTGAACTCGAAGTAGCGACGAAAGAGCTTTTTCCAGATCGAAGTTCTGCGCTTTCTGAATCTTGGAAAGAGAAGCGGATGTTAATCAAACATGCGCAAAAACGCAGTAAATCCAGGGACTCTGTTCTTCGCTGCTTCTCTAATACGGGCTTGACTACGCACGCAACTTTGTCTTCGGTTAATCAAGAGGTTGAAAATGAAGTCATCCGTATGAAAAACGATACTGGGCGTACGTTATATACAGTGTCTCGAAAGAGTTTGCAACGTGGGAAGGACGAGGATGTTCGAGTCGTTCCTCCACATGGCAACTTTGATGTCAACTTTTGTATAGCGAAAGAAACAAGCCAGGCGAGGCAAAGAGTGGTGGATACGAATACTGCGGACGTCCAAGTTGCCCCCCCTCTAGAATCCCTGACCGCAAAGATGATGGTTGAAATCATTGATGTCGATGATCCCATGGAATCAATGAGAAACGATGTAAACCGTTCCTCTGGTGTTCCGGACACGTACTCGAGGATTTCATGCGTCCTGAAATCAAACTCAAGCATCACTCATCTACGATCTTTGGCCATTTCGAATAAAAATTATTCTTTTAGAAACAAGGTACGCATGCGATTAGCTAACAACGGTGATGAATCGCGCGTATCTCTCCCCTTCAACGCTAAATCGGGCTATATTACTATGGACGTACCTCATCCGGCTTCGAGATCGCGCGATTTTCAGAATTCTAGCCTGAGAGTGGATCTAGAGCGACCGTGTTCAACGCACGATTTTGTAGAGGATGCCAACGCTCGCTTTTCTGCGGAAGGGTTTGTCGCATCGAATCTGGCGCTTTTGGTTGGTGAAGAGAAACCTGTTTGGATTGATCTCCACGATGAAAACGGGATTCCCACGAAGGTTCGTATTTTGCTCCGAGCATCCATATTCCACAATATTAGTGTGAAGGTTCCGATACACATCAATAGGCATGGTCGCATCGACTCAGCGAAGAATGCAGGAGCATGCAACATAATATTCAAACGCATGCTATCTTCATCGTCTGCGTTGAGTGCCTTTAGGGATCACGACGATAGCGACAGTGACAGATCAGATGCAAGTAGCAGCTATGAAGGAACGGTTGCAGAGTTTGACGACGACGAATTTGAAGAATTGAAGAATTTTACTCAAGAAGATAACGTAGACTCACGACGTAATAGAGACCAACATGAACGTTTGATTGAAGACTCGGAAAGTGTATCAGTAACACTAAAGAGTGACAATTTATTGTTTTCTGACAATTACTGCAATATCACAAAAACATACGAGTTCAAGCTTCTGTGGTGGTCGAAAGGCACGGGAGCGAAGTATGAATGTTCGGCGTGGATTCCTGTGGCCAAAATAGACTCTAGTGAAAGAAGTATAGATGGTTCTACTGAAGACGAAAGCATCGTTGAGATTCCATTTGGATGCATAGTTGTTCCTGGATTTAGTGCACCAAATACAGGCGGATATCTTGCACGTATGGTGATCGATGATCACGTTAAGAAGAAAATGCCTCGTGCTGGAGCACCGTTCGCGCATCCTATTGGATACGAACTTCTTTGGAAGGATGAAAAGAAGAGTTCAGTAAGTTTCTGGGCGCCTATTCCTCCAGAAGGTTACGTCGCGTTAGGGCGTGTCGTTACGGCAGATAACGGTAAATCGAAGGAGCAAAAGCAACCCTCGAAAAAGAGCTTTTGTTGCGTGAGAGAAGATTTTGCGCGAGAGTTGAGTACTATTGGTCCTGGCGCGATTTGGAAACCTCAAGGGACTAAGAACACGTACGCTAGCAAAGGCGATTCAAAAGCACAGGTTCCGACCATATATAATGCCGGTTCTGTTGCATCCGGTGGTTGGACCATTCGTCATACCTCGAAACGAGCGCCTTCTGGCGAACCGTTAGAAGTTCAAACAAAAGAAGCTACCAAATTCCAGGCATTGACGAAGAACTTCGAGTTAAATTTTCTTTCAGGACGAATGCGGGTGAAACATACCGATATCTCGCCTAATTTGAAAATATCAAAGCTATCCACGAATGATATTAGCGCATTGAAGAACAAAGAAACCGAGGAGGTTGATCCAGAGGATACACTTATTGCCTTTTCGAAGAATGGGCCGTATGCGGCGATAAAAGCTAGCGGTACAGATTTCTTCGAGCGGAAAGATCAAGACGTTGGAGAAGACAAAGTTACGGTTGATCCGAGGTTGGGTGTATTAATGTCTCAGGCAACTTTTGTAAACGAAACTTCGGAACGTTTTTCACTGACGCTGGTTAAACTAAAGAATAATGCAGGGAATTCCAAAGTCAACGCACGAAAGCCTGGGTTGCGCAGTCCAAAAGATCTTACCTCGGCTTCGGAAGAGAAAAACGATTTGAATGGTTTTTTTGAAGAAGGATATGATCCAAACGACCCGATGTATCGATACGTGTGGGAATCTGAGCGCCATTTTCCACCATTTGGTTGGAAATCGCCGCGTGATATTCTTGACGCATGCTTTACTGCTCGGTATTCGCTCAATATTGACGGTTCAAACTCCACAAATCATTTCCCCGAAGGTGAAAGTTTGTTACTTCCAGAAGGTTACCATTGGATGGGTGATTGGGAAATCGACAGGCCCCCTGGAAACTCCACCGTGAGTAACACGGGTGGATGGGCCTACGATGCTTATTGGGTGACATCGTGGCCACCAAATGAGTTCAAAAATGCAAAAAATTGGAAGCGGAGATTTGCGAGTACGCGACGCAGACGATGGAGACGCAAAATTGCTCCCATTGAAGAATATGATGAGACGAACGTCTTTCCTAGTAGCTCTTTGAGCGAAGGAGGTGCTTCAAGTGCGAGAGAAAGCGGAGAAAAGCGAGATGAGTACAACTCGCAAACGAATATGTTCTTCACTCCGAATATGAACCGCAAAAGAAACACGAATGAACGCCGAGCAACGATGGAGGATACTAAAGCGGGAAAAGGGAGTTCATGGTCTATTGAAGTATCACAAAGTGGTGGAAATGTGTGCTTTCCAGTAGGTTTCGAGAACACGGAGCAATGTGCGATTCGATTTGTACCCGTAAGTACAGAGAAACAAGGAGTTCAAAACGTAACGCATTATGAAAACGATGAAATTTGCTCAGAGAGTATGGAAACGTGTGATATTTTGTGTGAATCGCTCCGCGAACGCTGGGAGTCGGTCATTGCAAGAGACAATAACGATGAACATAGTGACCCCGACGTGATATGCACAGGTGATAATAAATTCTATCTCGTATATCTTGAGAGACAAAAACGCGGAGACAAGAACAACAAGAGAGCGCTTTCTCGGAATATCCATGTTGTTCTTCGGGTCCCGCTCGTCTTGCGGAACTCGCTCCCTTGCGAGGCAAAGTATGTCGTCTACTGCGACAAGAGGGCTTCCGTTTATGGCATCATGAAGCCAGGAGAAGAAGTATTTATTTCGGAAAGCGTTGATCCGAGGCAGGAAATCAGCTGCGCATACGGTTTGAGAGCGAGTAGTGCTCAAAAGCAAAGCGAACGATGGAATATGAGTGAGCCGATGCCAATTACAGCATTTGCAGATGGAGTCACCCGTGGTTGTGTGGTATTGAAAAATGTAGGCGAAAAGATAGGTGCGCAAGGGCGCAGATTAGAAGCAAAACTACTCGTAACTGCGTCGAAATACTCCGGCGTTTTGAAGAAAGATGGAAAAGTCGTCTCAAGAGACACTGACAATAGACCTGTGTCGAGCATTGCTGACGATGTCGCGAAAAATGTGAAACACGCGATAGGTTACGTCCAAGAGGAATCCTCACCATCAAACATCAGCGCAATGTTCGTCGATATTCGCGCTGATGTAATTGTTCATAACGCTTGTCCTTTCCCGGTATCATTATGCACTGAACCAGAAGATGAAACAAATCTCATACAAATTTCGAAGATCGAAGAGGTGGTGGATACCGCGGTAGGAAAATTCATAGTCAAAAAACCAACCGGCGAGTTATTCGAAGTGAATCCCGGAAATATTAACGTATCTTTGAGAGCGGAACAGAAGCTGAACGTAGATGCTGCCGTACGAGCTACAGTGGGAGTCGTGGATGGAGTGTTAAAGAATATTCAGAAAGCATTTGTTGCTGAAATTTCCAGTCACGTGCATACTTTATTCCTCGCCGAGGACGTAGACGAGCTCGAAAATGTTGATGCAAATAAACGCGTGCATTGTATTGTGCATAGAGGAGTCAAACCAGGTGAAGCTCCATGTTTGGTTACTTTGCGGACGAAATCATACGGTGAAGTCAGAATTAAAATCGTGGCTGAACATTTTCATCCTGTTCTATCGCAAAGTCAGCATTGGTGGTCTTACGAAATGATGAGCCGAACGGTTAGAATATCAGTCGTTCCTGAAATTATTTTGGTCAATATCTCACACATACCGTTAGCCATGCACATAAAGAATGATGACGACCTTAAGGATGAACGGAAAATGCATTACGATAACTCTGCAATGACCATTCCGATTGGAGCGGCGCCGGTGTTACCTGGGTCAAGCTCACCCGAACGTGCACGCTTAATATTTCGTGATGCTTCTGGAACTAGGGACGAAAACACACACTCATATGAATCCTTCTCTGCAGAGATTCGCATGGATCTTTTGCAAGAATCTGGAGAACAACTTCTTGCGGTCCCTCGATCTGTGACAAAAGATGGCGATTCTAAAGTGTCATCGTCACTAATTCGTGTAAGACTGCAAACGGCTCAGATTGCTGGATCCACGCAAATCATCATAGGTTCAGCCGCTAAGAGCGATCGATCTGCAGAGAGTGGCATTAGAATTGAAAATCACACTCGTGTGCGGGCAGATTTCTCAAGAATTTTGCTGAGAGGGGAGTCGAATGTGCAAAAGCGATACAATTTTGCGGATAAACAAACGGCACCCGCGATGGCGTCGACGAAGACACCGAAGAAATTGGGGAATATTACGTCTATGCGCACAAATAACAGCGTTACTAGAACTGCTTCACCGTCGTTATATGATGAATCCAACTTTGGAGAAGGTGTGAGGGTCCCTCCGCGCAGTGCTTCACATTGGCTCGGCCCACGTTTTTTCAATGGTCGCTCGGAGGGACCCACTGGGAAGAGAAGCCAGAAGTCGTCGGATGAATCCTTACTTCCCAAAGTTGGGGAATCTGTTCGGGTCGTGCGACTCTCGTGCAGCAACGATGAAAACGTCGAAGAATCGTATTTTGAACTTCCGGAGCTTGGTGATTTTCGCGACGCCAGTATCGTAAATTCTAGAACATCAGGTGGGGGTTCTTCTTCTGGCGGCGGCGAAGAAGAATTTGGCGCTCTCGGAAGTATCACTTTGGCAGAAGGATTCATATGCGATGATCCATCTGGAAAGTATGAGATTTGTTACCGATTGTCTTGCATTTTCTTTGACGGTGCTGAAACTGGCGCAGAAGAGTGCATATCTCTTCGATTAACGGAGTTCAAAGTAGAAATAGATCCAGATGTCCAAGATCGGAACAGCGATGGATCGCCACGTTTTGCAAAGCAACCTACTGTTTTAGACAGAGAATCTAGAGATGCTGTTCTTAGTGTAAATGATGCTGATGCCGCCGCGGCAATCATTAAGGGACACTTCATGTCAAGGCTCGCCAATCGTAATAAACGAAAGGGAAAAGGAAGAATGAACGATTTCGAAGCAGATTTGAAGGCTTTCCAGCGCATTCAGAATATCACAAAAACGTCCCGAGAAATTCACATCGGCGCCATCTTTGATGGCATCCAGATATCACTCGTAGATTCACGGCGAGAACTTTGTCTATTCACGGTAAACGGTATTGAAGCCTCGTTTGGGAACCAATGCAATAATGGAAGAGGTCTGTACGCTAAATTTGCCATCGTCTCTGCGCAACTGGATAACATGTTGGAGAACGCGTTGTATCCAGTCACAATGTTCAACGATGCGGCGTCAGGCTGCTTATTCGCGGCTTCATTTTCAATGAGAGAAAGTAGAGATATTAATCGCTTTCCGGAAGTTCGAATGGTGTGGGCACCGAGTGGTTTAAATGTTCTCATTCACGAGCCTTTGTTGTGGGCGTTGAAAGAGTATGTCGAAGAAATCGGTATTGAAAGACTTTTCGCGGAAGACGGCGGAGACGCTTCTGAAATGTCCTCGTCGAAAGATTCTAGGATGAAGAAGGATGGTGGGAAAAAAGTTACGTTCAAAGCCAAGAAGCAAAAGACTGTATCGGCAAATATTGACCATCTCATTTCAGTCGGAACGTTTTCATCGGACGGAATACGAGCCTTCGTAACGCTCACGTCTGCACCGTCATCTCGCCCGAAGAACGCGCCAATGATGATGTGCGCGACGCTCAATCTTTTACGATTAGACCGATTACCTATTGCGATTGCTCCTTTCAATTTACCGACAAATGCAACGCTCAAACTCTCTGATTTGAGGAGGAAAATGAAATCGCACGTTATCAAACAGTTTACGATACAGTCTGGAAGGATTTTGGCGTCTGTTGATAACGCAGGTACCGTATCGGTAGGTTTGCGCAGAGCGCAGGACAAGCTGGCGGAGCTTTCTGGAGATACGTCGAAAAATATTGTCGCTTCTCGAGAAAGGGGTGCGACGACATCAATTTCCGCGGGTGTTAAGAACATTGGTCAAACATATGTCGATGGTACCGTAAACCTCGTCGGTGGTGCATTATCCGGAGTTGCTGGAGTGTTTTACAAACCAGTCCAAGGGTTTCGCCAAGAAGGTTTGCGAGGAGCGGCGCTTGGCGGCATCAAAGGTATTACTGGTCTCGTGACTTCAACGTTAGGAGGTGCGGTCGGTTTAGTCGAAACGGCATTCAGTGGACTTTCTCAAGCTATGTCGGTAGGTGGTATACTTTCGAAATCTACGGGATCTCTGGAAGCTACTCGAGCTCGAAAACCTCTCGCTTTGCGTGGCGATGGCATCGTTCGAACGTACGACGAAGAGCAATCAGCAGGTGCTGATTTGCTGAGAGTTGCCGCAAAAAAGATTGCGTACGTCGAAGAAATACAAGCGAGTAAAGTTGACCAAGATACGATGAAGAAGAAAGGGACGAGAAAGGAGAGGAAGACTATGAAAAATGCAAACAAGAAGACTAAAAAGTCGTTCACCACGGTGACTGCTGTAAACGAGAGAACGCAGTTTACGTTCGGCCGGTTTGAACTTTTTTATCCCCTCGCGCATGTTTCAGATGCCATCGTATGTCTAACCGACACGCACTTGGTTTGGATCGAGCGTTACGAAACAGATCCAACAGCAACCCGCTTTCTCCGATGGCACGAAGTCGCCTCTATTTACATCTCTTCTTCTCTGGACAAAAAGACTGTCTGCGTCCAAGTCGGCGTATGCGATTCTCTCCGCGAAGAAAATAAAGTCACGACGCCCGACTTTGGATTCACCTCTTCCTTGTTAACCGTCGTAAAAGAAGGAGCGAAAAGCAAAAATAAAAGCATAACATTTGTGAACCACAACGATTTTCGTAGCTCAACCGTTTTGTGCCCGTTTCAATCCTCCGAGGATGCGAATCGAATTTTAGCGCAGATGCGTGCGCTGTGGGAACAAGCCGTCACCGATAGAAGACAACGATTTGGCTTTCAAGCCTCGCCGCTTCTTCAGAACTAAAAGTGATACATACATGAATATTTATAAATTTAAAGCCTAACAACATTAACTCTACATCTACTCGGCACCACCACCACCACCACTCATCCCTTTGCTATTGCTCTCGTGAGTACGCTTCCTCCCGTGCTTCTTCCCGTGTTCGCGCAGCAAATTCTTCGCTCTCTCCTCCAAAACCTCCAACCTTCGCACGGTATCCATCTCGTCCTCCACCCCGTCTTTATGTTCTTCCAGCAACGCCCTTCTTTCTTCCTCTATTCTTCTATATCTCGCGTGAAACGTGCTCTCCTCTTTAGTATTCCCGTTGTTGTTATTGTTGTTGTGTCTGTTGTTCGCGTTGTTGCGTTTCGACGATGCGCGTCCTCCTCCCACGTTCTTCAATCCGTGGCGCTCGGCGCGTTTCGTCAAGTGGTCCTTCACCACCTCAATTAAAGTCGCATCCCCATCTTCCCCAAATCTGTCTATGTACGGCCCGTATATCGGTCGGCTGAACGCCAAGAGGAATAAAAACAGCGCGCAGACAACTAAAGCTCTTCGAGCGCGTCGAGTGTTTCGATCGAATCGGACTTTTTCTTCTTTCGTGGCGAACCGGATGGTCGGGTCTCCGATGCCGTGCAGAAACGAATTTGCGTTCCCCGGGATGTTGGATGGATGATTGAAGAATTGGTGCGACTCTTTGTCGTAGTCATTCTCGACGCTTTGAGCATCATTACCATAATCGATTTTGGAGGAAAACGGACTAACGTTGGTGCGCGCGTACGCGCTTTTGCGCATTTCTTACTAACGAGTTGTTTGTGCAACGCGTGTTCTAAATTCTAACGCTTCTATTATACACAACTTCTTCTAAAAATGAACCACTCTAAAACATCAATCACAGTAACGCGCTACTTTTGTGAACGACGACGCTTCATTAAACGAGCTCGTCGCAGGTATTCCCGCCTTTCGCGCCGCAGATTTGGATTCTCGTGTTACTCTCTCTCTCTAAACCAGTCAAGGCTTCGGCTTCGATATCGAAATCGTGCGCGGCAGAGCCGACGTTGAGGACGCCTTGCGCGTCGAATTCTTCGAAATATTGGTACGGGTAATCGATACCGGCGGTGGATTTTCCTTTCGATTTTTTAGCGGCGTCGAAACCGAAGAGGCGTAATCGAGGGCAGATTTTGGATAAAGCCATGACGGCAGCGAAACCGGCCGAAGGTGCTGGAGCCGTGTCGTGGACTTTTATCTTCCCGGTGTCGCGCATTTCTTTACACGCGCGGATTTGCGCCAACGCGATGCGCGAAATGTCGACGAATCGAGCGTTGAACACGCGCGCTCTTTTCTCGCCGACAATTTTGGCGAATTTTTTCGCCACTTCCACGTCTCGCGTTCGAACCGCGTACGCCGCATCGTTGCTACTTTGTCTCGATCGAGAACTCGAGGAGGCGATATCGCTCGATAAAATGTTCGAATGTTTCTCCGCGAACGCGTCGAATTCTCGCGCCCATTTATGGTTTATCAATCGTACCGACGTCTTTTTCCCGACCAATTTGGTAAACTCGCCGTCGGTAGGGGCAATGTTCATGCGCAAGACAAACCCGTGCGCGTCGATAAACGGCCCTAATGGTTTCTTATTATGCCCGAGCGGTTTTAACAAAATCCCAGAATTCCCGACGACAGCGCACCCTCGAGTGAAATCCAACGGTTTCGGATACCCGTTCAATCGATTGGACAATCGGGAACTCCCGTCGCCTCTCGCGTTGGTCACCTTACCAAAAATACTCTTCTTTAACTGCCCGGGCGATATCGGTAACAGCGTCTGCGCGTCCGCTCGGCTCATAGTCGCCGTCAACAACTGCCACGCGGACGGAATCTCGCTCTTCTTCGCTTCGGATTTTTGACACTGTAAAACGTACTTGGTTCCGTTCAACGCTCTCGCCAACATCTTCGCGAACCGATCGTTCGATTGTTGATTCGTCGCCGCGTAGAACGTGTGATCCGCTAACATCGCTCTATCGTCCGCTCTTTCCGGTTCTTTCGGCCTGGCCAGTCTGTTATTGCTCCTTTCTCTCCTCTCTCTCTCTTCTCCTTCTCCGTCGTCGTCTTCCCCTACGCCCGCTCTCGCCGCCGCCGCCGCCGTCCCTTTCCCGACCGGTTTCGTCTTCCCACTCTCGCTCCTCCCGAACGACGCGACCACGGAATTCTTCAAAGTTGTGGGCCAAAACTTCTTCTCCACGTGCGGGTGCGCGATGACATCTCTCGGTTTCTTCTCAATCTTTAAGTTTTCCACGTCCTCTCGAAACTTCTTCGGTCCCGGCGTGGTGTCTCGCGCAGAAAACCTTTGCCTTTTCTCGTCCCAAACGCCTCGCGTTTTCACGCCGTTCGGGTCATACTTTTCGTTCAATCGGTGCCTCCCTTCGCCAGGTGTCGTGGCGAACGTGTTCTGCGCTCTGGTGATGATTCCAGATCGAGGTTCGTACTGTAAAGAAGGATTCGCGTTCGAGTTGTACCCGCGGTAGAGTTTCGGGGCGTTCGCGGATGACGACGTCGACGAAGCGAAGAACGACAGGAAGAAGACAAGAAAAAGAGAAAGCTGCAGAGAAAAGGACGACATGTATGCGTGTTCTTTCTTTCTTTCGTCTCGCGTCGAGCGTTTTCTGCTTTTGTCGGTCTCTCTTCTCTGTTTCTTTACGTACGTCTAATGAGGAAAATGCAAGAGCTTTTGGTACGATTTTACGCGCAATGTGATGTTCATGTTCATGTTAATGTTAATGTTAATGTTACAAAGAAGAATTCTTTTAGTGTTTGTGCAGAAGCAGGGTGGTCGTTTTCTCACCTGCCAGATGAGTGCTCTCTCTGCGCTACTCTATTTTCCTGGCTTTTTTCCCTCGAAAGATCCCGTTGTCTTTGCTCGATTTGACGACGCCGGAAAGCGTGTCTCTGGCCTGGCCGCGTTTGCTGTTGCGCCGATTGAGCAGCTTCGCGTCCAAAGGCCAGTACGCGTACGGTTGTAACTTTTCGCCTTTTCTGCGAACGTCGCCACCTCCTTTGGCTTTGTATCGGTCGCCGGTGTGCGTGGCGGAAGTTTTGGTGGTTTTGTTCGTTTTGGTGGACTTGTTGGTATTCGTCGTGCGCTTGGTTTTGCCGGATTTGCGAGTGCCGAATGTGCGTCGCGTGGCGCCGTCTTCATCTTCCTCGTCGTCGTCGCGCGCGCGCTTGCGGTCGTTCTCTTCGACGATTCTAAGTTTACCGGTGGATCTGTCGGTTCTGTATTTTGTGCCGTCGTCGTCGGCATCGCCAAACTCGTTTCGTCTGTATTGCGCGGTTTTCGCGCCTTGCGCGAGTAGGTGTTTGCGCATTTTCGAGTCGTCGAGTAAATCGAATTCAGCACCGACGGGGAGCCGGGCGCCGGCGCTCGCTCTCGAAGCGTGCGCATCGCGCGCGTTGCGAAATGCACCTTCAGAACCGCCGCTGTTCCCGCGGTGGGATTTAGGACCGAATCCACCAAACTCGGAACGTTGGTTGTTGTTGTCGTCGTTTTCGTCGCCAAAGATTTCCTCCTCGTTCCAGCGACTTTTGCGACCGGTTTTACCGCTCGCCCGACTCGCCGTTTCTTCCGCTCGAGCCTTTTTCTTCTTCATTTCTATCTTGGTTTCCTCTTTTTTCATGTGTGACGCCAAAGCTAAGTGCTCTTTCGGTATGGCGTCTTCCACCGCGCGCCATCCGCACCGCTTCGCGCATCGTTCGACAATCACTTTCGTTTTCAATTTGAACCTGTTCTTAGAATCCGAGGACCATTTCAAAACAGCTGGAAGGAGTTCTGGTAAGTGCGAAGCGAGCTCGTTTTGCGGCAAACGCACGGCGACGACTTTTATAAAACCTAACGAGGCTTTCACGACTTCTCTGTTGCGACCTTTGAGCAATTTGTAAATCGCCGGGAGAAGTTCGGGAACGATTTCAACAAGTTTCGCGGAGAATTCGTAAAGCAAACGCGCCAAGGCGACGACTGAGGCAGATTGCATTTGTGGCGTCGCGCCGACGACACCGGCGAGCACGGTGAGAAAGAATCCTCGAATGGCGAGAGAACTTTCGTCGATAAGATCTGGCACCGGCTCCAAGTTTTCAATCGCCATGTTGTCGTTATCGTTGTTGTCCTTATCATCTTCGTCATCATTGTCGTCGTCGCTGAGAATCACATCGCGGTCGTCGTCGTCGTCGTCTGAATCGTCGTCGTCTGACATGTCGTCTTTGCTTCCGTTTTTATTTTTGTTCTTTTTCTTCTTGCCTTTATCCCCCTCGTCGCTTTGCGCGAGCCACGCGGCGACGCCGGCGCGGTTACCAACTTGTCCATCCGCGATAGCGCCTTGTCGTTCGCTCGCTTCCTTTTCCATGCGTCTTGGAATGTCAACTAAGAGTTGATACGCCAACAAACGCGTCTTTGCGTTTTGCTCTTTCGTCGCGAGGATGAGTTCTGCGAGTAAAGTCTTCATGGCGTCGTCGTTATCATCTTCATCGTCTTCGTCGTTTCCGTTTCCGGCGTGGCTTTGTAAGTGCGGCAGTACGAACCCGATAACCTCTAACCGGCGTCGTCTCGCCGCCGTCGCGCACGTGTCACCGGCGTCCATCAAGCACATTTCCACGTCTTTGCTCATCTTTGCCAGCCAGGCGCCTTTTTTTGCCGCGCAAATTGCCGAGAGCAGTTTATACGCTCGCTTTTGACTCGCCGCTTCTTTCTCGTTTGCCGCAGAGGAGGCGATTTTGAACGCCGCATCTAACGCGTCCATATCTAATCCAGGTACTAAAGCGTGCGCGAGATCGATGAAACTGCACTTTTTCAACACTCTTGCCTCCTCTTCTTCTTTCGAGGACGATTTTGAGGTCGTTTTCTTTTTCTTCTTTTTGTGAGCACCTTCTCCTTCCTCCTCCTCCTCCTTCTCCTCAATCAACGAGGACGAAGCCGCTTCGACCAACTTTTTCAACACTTGCTTAAAGAACGTGTTTACGGTTTCCTTACTTGCAATTTTCGCGAACCCACCGATGGTGGATGAAATCTCTCCTCGCGCGTGCGGTTCCGAAGTCACGAATAAATTGAACAGAATTGGCATGTAATTCTTAGAAAATTTCGAGATTGTTTCCAACTGCGCCTCGGCGATGTGCACGGTAAAATGAGCTGGGACTTTTTCTTTACCATCTTCCCCTTCGCTCTCGTTATCCTCTTTCTCCGTGTCGAGATCGGATACATTCAAATCGGAATTTATGTCGTCGTCGTTGTCGTCGTTATTATCGTCCCCACCAGTGGCTGCCAGTGCTTGTCGACACAATCTTCTCAAACATTCACAAATTGGCGCTCGTAAATCATCTCTCGCGCTCAACGCGTGACCTAAATCTTTCGCAAACGTCGGAAAACTCTCTCCAGCGTCGATGGGAAAATTAGCAAAGCCTGGTAAGAGTGACCATAACGCTAATTCTGCAGCGCGACACCTTTGCGCTTCGAAGAGTCTGTTTTCGCTTTGCGCCTTGGCGGCTCGTCCTCCTAATCGACGCGCTTCTGGTAACACAAACTCGCCGAAGAAAGACATTCTCGCGCCAGTAAGAGATCGACGCAACAACGGCACGAGCCATAGTCGAGAACCATCGGATTCGTCGTCGATGTCCATATCTTCTTCGTCTTGGACGTCGTCGTCGTCGCCTCTTCGTTCTAAAGATTTATCGATGGACTCTTCCAATCGTAACGGGAGTTGTTCGAGCAACGCTTCGGCGCCGATATATTCCGCCGCGGTAGAAATGCACGTTTCTATTTGACTTTTACACCGTAACCCGTCGGCATTCGCGCCCATTTCTCCGAGCGCGGCTAAGGAACCACTCAATAAAGCTCCGCCGGCAATGCCGAGTCTTTGGAAACACTGCGTGGCGACCGGTATGGTAAAAGGCCAAGCCGCTCGGTAACGCATGCCTAACGCAGACTCTATCGATTTTGCGACGCCTATCATCGGAGGCGGTTTTAAGCTGCTATTCTTTTTACTCGTTTTTTGTTGCACTCGTAACGTCGCGACGTATTTCACGCCTTCTCTCGCCATTTCGCTATCAACGGTTTCTCGAATCAACGTCTTCATCGCTTCGCACGTCTCAATCGCGACGCCTTCGTGAGGCGCATTTAATAACTTCAACAAACTTTCAAACGTAAACGGTAACGCTTTTCTCGCTTCCTCGGGATCTTTTCTATACATTTGGGTGGCAATGTTTGCGATTAACCGCGCTAACGTGACGCATTTTGTCGGTTGCGTATGCGACGCTTCTCTCGCCAATCTCGCCACGGGTTCGAGAATTTTCATAAATGTCTTCGCGTCGCACCCTGGGTTCGGAGACATCGACAACGCCAACAACGTTTCCGTCGCATGCGTCTCCAGCAACGGTTCACCCAACGACGTAATCTCAATCGTCGCATCGACAATCTTCGAAGCCGTCGGCTCCTCTACGCTCGCCAACGAGCCTTTCAGAGCGCCTAAAACGTGTAAAGCCTCCGTTGCGGTGGCAATCGCGACATCCTTCTCTTTCTTCGCGCCTTTCGCGCCTTTCATGTTTGCCGCTTTCTCCGCCGCATCCCTGGGCGCTTTCAGTTTTTGCACTGCGAACGCGCCAAACGTCTTTTGAAAAAATACCTTTCCGACTCTGGCGCCTTTCGTCGCGGAGAGCACTTCCTGCACCGCTTCGTGCGCCGATTTTCTCACTTTCGGCCTCGAGTCCACACAAAAGTGACACAGCGCAGAAAAAGCTTTCCCTAACTGATTGTTGCTGTTACTGTTCTCGTTTCCTTCTTTCCCTTCTCCTCCTCCTCCTCCTTGTTTCCCAAACATCTTCTCCCACTCTTCCTTCCCGATTTTCGCCGTCGCCGTCGCTCTCAACGCGAACCCGAGACATTTAATCACCGCCCTCAGCGCCGCGGAGTGCTCCTGGTTATCCCTCCCAACTTTCACCAACACGTCGACAGTTTCCATCAGTTTACTCTTAATCGCCGCGGGACTGCAATGTTCCAACGCGACCGCCAGTATCGTCAACATCGCGTGCACCGTTTGCCTCTCGCCTTCGCCCGAGTGTACCGCAGATATGCCACCAGCATTCGAAGAATCATCGTCATCGACGACGCTCGTCAACGACGCCATCGTTGCCGCGTACACGCTCACCGGAGACGGCTGCATGTTCTTCTCGGTAATCACCGCACATATCGCCAGTAAGGCGGAAATAACTCTCTTGCTTTCCGGTTGTTGCGAGCGACTGTGCTTGTCGTACAGAACGCGCATCGGGTCGTCCAAGGCGAAATGCGCGGATACGAGCGACGAATTAGTGTTCGTTGATATCGTTTTCCTCTCCGCCGCCGCCGACATTTTCTCTCTCTCTCTCTCTCTCTCGGATGAAATTGGAAAATGTCCTTAGCGCCGCCGCCGCCCTTTGACACCAAAGTGCGCTTCGCTTTTCACGAACGCAAGAAGAAGGCAAAAGTGTTTTTAGAGAGAAAACGAACAGAGAAGAGACTCTGACTTTAGGCTCTCCTTCTGCTACGACTTCGTCTTCGTCTTCTTCTGTTACAAAAAGTCTTTCGAGGAGTACAACAGGAGTAAAAACGTAACGAGGAAAAGGTCCGTCTTTTGTGATGAAAAGGAGAGAAAACTTCTTACAAATACTCCATGTGTTTACGCGAGTACGACGCATAGAGCTCTGAAAATCTATCAATTCGCTTTTCTGCGCTCTCCTTATTCTTGCTCGTCTGTTTTGCCTCTTTATCTTTCTCACCAGACACCGATTTTGTCGTGTTCTCGATGTTGGCGATCATCTCGCTTCAAGTTCCTTTCGGCGGTACAAACGCGTTCGTTGATCCTAAAACCAAGCAATCTTTGCGCTCTTTCGAGACGTCCATTTTCGCTCGGAACTTTACCCTCCTCTCGCGACGGTTGGTTTTTCGCGCCTCGTAATCCTTCCTCCATGATTTTAACGAACTCCTTCTTAACGTACTTCTTCCTCGTTTACGTCGTTCTTCATTCTCCGCTGCTTTTTCATCGTCGCTTCGTCGTCGAAAGAAGAACGTTCGATTTTGCGTTGAACAGAAACGCACATTCTATCTCGCGTCTTCTGGCACCTTCGAGTGTAGCGAGCGAAAGAGCAACGATTCAACTTTTCGCCGTCGTTAAAGTCGTTCGCCTCGTTATTAAACCGTGGTTTCATACTGCGTGTATTCTTTTCTCGGAAATGCATTGATATCATCGACGCGGTATCGCAGCGCAGAGTCGTCGTAAAGCTTCTCTCTGTCTCTCATCAGTCCTCTCATCATACCTCTCCCTCCGCATCATTTAAACTCTTCCTGGCGATTTCTAAATCTCTCTTAAATTCGTAAAACTGCGATAACGTGAGTTCCATTTTGATTTCTCTTTGTTTCCTCTTCTGTTGTTGTTGTTGTTCTTCATCGTCCTCTTCGTTTTCGAACACCAATCTTACGTTGACTCTCGAGCGGATGTCGTCGTTCCCCGTCGTCGTTTCCTCGTCAAAGTCTTTTGTTATTAGTAAAGAGGGAGAGGAAGAAGAGGAAGAAGAGGCGCTGGTGACGACGAACGACCAGTCCACGCGGACGAGCTTGTTGAAGGAGGACGTAACAGTGGACATGTTATGTTTATGCGCGCGATTCGCGCGCATTAGATATGAAGCAGACGTTTCGGGATTTCCCCCGCATAAATATCAATACTACGCGTAGAGTCACAGACGCGTGATCATGTCGACCGCACTCTCTGCCCGGAGCAGCTTCAAATGTATCGGTTATTCTTCTGTTTCTGCGTCTGAGAGGAAAAGAACGGAGACTTTGAGACGGCGATATTGCGCGACGAAGACATCGTCATCGTTGGAAAGAAATCAACGCGTAGGGGATACGGACATCCACATCGCAGACGTCACGCTCGGCACGATGACCTTCGGGAAACAAAACACGGAAAAAGACGCGCACGAACAACTCAATTATGCAATCAAAGAGTTCGGGGTGAACTCCATAGATACGGCGGAAATGTACGCCGTTCCTGCGGACGCGAAAACGCAAGGGAAAACGGACGAATACATCGGTTCGTGGTTGAAGGAGAAAGACGTGAAACGAGAGGAGATTATATTGATGACGAAAGTTGCCGGGAGAAGCGAAATGCAATTGAGAGGGCGAATTCCCGGGGAGGAGAACAGATTGACGGCGAAACAGATGGAATTAAGCGTGGAGTGTTCGTTGGAGCGACTTCAAACGGATTACGTCGACGTGCTTCAACTGCACTGGCCGGATCGATACGTTTCGCTGTTCGGAGGCGTTCCTTACGAAAGAACGAGCGAACGCGAGGACGACGTTTCGTTCGAAGAACAAGCTGAATGCATGTATAGACTGATTAAAAGCGGGAAGGTGAGATACTTTGGAACGTCGAATGAAACGACGTTTGGCGTTTGCGAGTTTGCAGCGTTGGCGAAATATAAGAAAGAACAGTCCCCGAAGATGCAAACGATACAAAACGGGTACAATTTACTCCAACGAATCGCGTTTGAAACCGATTTAAACGAAGCGTGTTCGCCGAAGAATCACAACGTCAGCTTCTTAGCGTATTCTCCATTAGCCGGCGGCGCCTTAACCGGTAAATATTTAAAAGCAACCGAACCGCCAAAGAACAGTCGATTCACGCTCTTCCCCGGATATATGGCTCGATTCAACGAACCGCGATTGAAAAACTGCTTGACGGAATACCAAACCTTAGCCGAGGAAAGCGGCTTAACGCTGACCGATTTATCCTTGCGCTTCGTTCGAGACCGCGATTTCGTCTGTTCGAGCATCATCGGCGCGACGACCATGCCCCAGTTGGAGGAAAATTTGAAAGCGTATACGCAACCGCCTCTCGGAAAAGACGTCGACGAAGAAATCGAGAGAATTTATAGAAAGTATAGAGACCCCGCGCAAAGCACGAAAACTTCGTGATAAACTAGAGAAGAGATTATTGTAACAACATCTTAGAGGAAAGAGAAAGAGATCTTCGTATTGATGAAAATGTGCGAAAAATATCACAACACAAAAGACATCTGCACCACAAAAACGAACGCTCTAACGAACGCGCAAACACACATAACACATCGACAACCAAAAACTACCGCATACGTATTCTATTTTGTACAACAGCGCGCATTTTCATCGCGACGCGGAGAAGAATGTCATCTCGCGATACGACCGACGACGAAGAGATTGCGATTGAGATGCAAAGGCAACGACGGGGAGTTCGTACCAATAACAACCCGTTCGCCGGGGCACGAGATGAAGGAGACGAAAGAGAAGAAAACTTTTCGGTCTTACGACGAGCGGTGGAGGAAGCGCAGTATCCGAGCTTTCATCGAAACAGCGCGCAAAACGACGAAGAAGACGACGACGACGACGAGAAGATTAAGAAGAAGAGTGATTTTAAACAGCCAAAACCACCCTCGAAGGCACGAACTTCGTCGTCGCAACCCGCGGTGGACGAGGACGAGATCGACGATTACGCGCGAACGTTAGGGGCGAGCTCTACGTTTTTCTGCCCGGTGAGTTTAGAGTTGTTGAAAGATCCGGTGGTTGTGAGAACCGGGCAAACGTACGAGCGAGCGAGCGTGGAGGACTGGATCCAGAGAGGCGGAAGGACGTGCCCGGCGACGGGGCAACCGCTCGCGGAAGCGAACGAGTCCATCGTGAGGATGGCGCCGAATTTCGCTCTGAGAAGCGCCATACAAGAGTGGGCGAGGAGGACGTGTCCGGAGATTCTGAACGAGTCTGGAGACGTGAGAGGTTTGAAAGGGTCGCCGGTGGTTGGGATGACCGAGATGCGACTGGTGAGCGCGGCGGAGTTGAGAGATATCGAATCGAATCCCACGGCGCCGCCGGTTATCGGTCGTCGCGGAGATACTCTTAACGATTCGAATGCCAGTGCCTCTACGTCGAGGAGATCGACTATTGTTCGCCGGATGATGAGCCTGTCGAGCGCGGTGCCGACCTTTATCGCGAACGTGAACAGGGAAATTACCAGGACTCAACACTTTGTAAATCAAACGCAACGACGCGTTTTTGACGCAATCGACGGGAGAAGGAACCCGTCGCGGAATAATGATAGCAACGATAGTAACACGAACAGCAACAACAATAATGGAAGCAGCAGCGATAATAACAACCAGCAACAACAAAACGGAAGCTACTGGATGCATAACGAGGAGATCCCTCCGGAATTACCGTCGACGTACCGATCGATACAGACTGGTCCGCCCATTCGAAGAGGCGACTCGTGGTTCTACCCGGTCGCGCCTTCTCGAGACGAAGCGGCGTTCCACGAACGTAACAATTTTGGATTCAGAAACCCGCAAACGCACCAAAACTGGATCGAGATAAGGCGAGACGGCGACGCGGTCGAAACCGCCGTGGCGTACCGAGTGAGTCTGAGATTACTTCCCGTCATGCGAAACCAGCAACACGTTCGATGGGTATTCCTCTTTGCCGTGTTACTCTCGATGATGTACGGCGTTCAGATTGTGTTTTGCAACTCAGCGTCGTGGTCAACCGACGGCAACGCCTTCATGGGGCCGTCGAAGTTTGAAATGGCCAAATCATCGTGCATAGCCGGAAATCTAGGTTGGTTAGTCACGGAGAAGACTGAAATTTGGCGCTTGTTTACGTCCATCTTCGCGGTCGGGAACGTAGTGACGTTCGTGATCACCTTACTCGCCCTCCTATTCATAGCGGCTCCTATCGAGAGAAATATTGGTGGGTACATCGCTATACCGCTATTTTGCGGCCCGTTCGTGGGTATTCTAGCGTCCACGTACTTCTTGAACGACCACGTCACCACGGGCGGGTTATCCTCCATCGCCGCCATCCTTCCGCTGTGCTACGCGGATTACTGGAAAACGAAGGAGTTATCCTTCATACACTGCTTTGGTTTCGCGATATTCATCATCGTCATCTTATTCGGTTACTCGCCATTTACCGATAACCTGACGCAATTATTCGCCTTCCTCTTCGGCGCGGCTACCGCGGGGATTTATTACAGTCCAGAACGACCGTCGTTGACCTCCGAACAAGTCAAAAGCGCCCAAAGCGGCTTCGCCATCCTCCTCGGATTCATATTCGTGCTCCCATTTCTCCTTCTGTGCGTGGGTAGCCCGATGAAATCTGGAGGATTAGACACGAATAGCGTCGTAGACGGCTTCGCGTGCATGCCTTCGGAAATGATGGGTTCTTGCCGAGACGACGTGTTGACTTGGCAAGAATACTACGGGATTCCGCCGTCGCCGGAGGCGACGCCGATCAGTCCCCCGTTGCCGTCGCCGCCACCGCCACCGCCGTCGCCGCCGCCGTCGGACTAGTCGTCGTTCGTGTGCAAAGAAGAAGTCAAGAAGAAGAAGGAGAGGAAGAAGATCTTTGTAATAACAATGCGCATACTGTAATATGTAAATTTTCAGAAAGCTTTCCTCACTTTTTTGTTTGATCTCCTCCATCACCTAAATTCACCAAAAAGGAAGCGTTTTGACCCGGCGCTCGCGCGCACACACTTTCTCTCCGAGACTCTCTCTCTTTTCTGCGTTCAGAGAATATGTCTGGGATCATGGAGCGCGGGTTTTTCGATCGCGGGAGAAAGAGCAGCAAAAAAGAAGAAGAAGAAGAAGAGCGGCGATTCCAAACGCAATTGAAAGAAGCGATGGAGAAATCTTTGCAAGAAGAAACATCGGAACCGTACGTGGAAGATCGACCGCAGATGGATCAAACGATCGACCAAGCGAAAGAACGATTCATGGGGGAAGTGGGTGCTTCGAACACCGGAAATGTCTTTCAGGCGTTGAATGAGAGCACCGGTGATGGTGGTGGTGGTGGCAATTTTAGAGTTGAAGAGGAGAAAGAGGACTGGGTTGTCGGAGCGCATGAGTCGGTGAAATCATCATCGGGCGCTTCTTCGAACGGTAGTACCGCGTATAATATTTTGAAACACATGGACGTGTTTAAAGTGTACTGGCAAGAATATCCAAACTCGATATCTGGCGGCGCGTATAAAGCGGACGTGTACGACAAGGACGATCAGACGATGACGTCCGTGCGCTTGGCGCCGGTGGTGAAGCGGAGTAAAAATTGGAGGAGAAAAGATGGTCCGTTGACGGAAAAGGAGCACGAATTGACCGAGGGGGAGAGACGAGAGATTTGCAAAGCGAAAGTGGAGTATTTCAGGGAGCTTAAGAAGGAGTGGAAGAAGAAAAACGGCGGTGGCGGCGAAGAGGGGGAGGAGACAGCTTACAAGTTCAGGATACAGCATCCGACGACGAAAGAGCCGCACGAGTTTCGGTACTCTCCCGCGAGCGGTGAAAATTTGGGAGAAGCTGGCAAGGAGTTCTTAATTCAGAATAAGTTTCCCACCGATAAGATCGAGAAGTACGCGGAGAAAATTGTCAAGAAAATGCTACTCGTCATGGCTGAGAAGAACGCAGGGCCGGTGCGAGCTCAACCAGAAATCCGAGTTCCGACGGATGAGGATAGAAAAAGAATCGAAGAGTTGTTGTGGCCAGGGAGTGCTGCTTCTGCTTCAAAACATCGCCCTGCGCGTGCGGAAAGACAATCGCCTTCCCTCTCCATATCGGAGGGTGCTGCGACCCAAAGAAAGCCTTCACCACCTGTCCAAGAAATAAAAGCTCCGACGAAGACGACAACCACAAAACCTACTCTCGCAAAAGAAGCATCGAGTAACAAAACCAGCAACACTACCAAGACTAGGAGTTTGATCTATAAATTTAACGCCCACGATAAAGATGCTCTCGTGTATATGGTGAAAGAAAGTCAAAAGTTAAAATATAAGCGTGGGAGTTTTAAGGACTTTCTCGAAGAGAGTACCACTCTAAGAGAACAAATGAAGAGAACGCAAGACCCGAACAGACACGATTGGAAAACTCTTAATGAGTACGTGCTAACTCTCAGTGATGCGCGCGTGAAGGACTTGTACGGAAAGTATGAAATCTTCGCCAGCGGTGGAGCATTAGCAGCATGGAGGCAGGATTACGAAAAGTACGAAAAGGATGAAAGAAAATTGATTGAGAAGAGGCAAAAACAACAGCAGCTGATGCAAGTGCAACAACAATCGCAACAACAAATTAAGAGCATTATTGAAACGCATTTTGTGAGCGATCAACCCCGAGGGAATTACCCCCCTATGTCCTCCTCCATTTCGGAGCAGGAACCTCGACAACCAACGCCAGAGGAGCAGGTCCAACAACAACAAATTCGCGGTACCCAACGCGGCATTGCGGAGCAGGAACCTCGACAACCAACGCCAGAGGAGCAGGTCCAGCAACAACAAATTCGCGGTACCCAACGCGGCGGTACCGTATCTCCACGTTCTCCTCGTAAAAATAATCACAAGGTTTCAAACGCGCAACCATCAAGCGACGATTATACCATAGCGGAGTTGAGGGAAGAAATTGAAATCTTGAACCGAGAGAAAAACGTCTTGGAACTGGAAAACAACCATTTGAAGAGCGAGAACTTTATGTTGCTCAAAGAGAATGAAAAAGTAAAACGCAACAACGAGCGATTGCTTAAAATGCAAGACACGATGGTAAATTTACAACAAAGGCAACAAAAGCCACAACCACAACCACAACAACCGTCGGTATGGGGTCTACACATACCCTCTATTCCATCCGCCGACGACACTTCATCAGTCTCCTCGCATACCAATAATAATGGATTCGGGAGCAATGAAGCCCAACAAACGAGAAACAACGAAGCGTTCGAAGAAAGCCCGTGGTTAGACGACTTACTCAATGAGGAATCGACGCCGCCACACCGTTCTACCGCGAGTCTACCACGAGGTTTTGAACACGCCATTCGCACGCCAGAGAATGTCGAACCAGGAGGAGCGTACACCACGAAAACACCCACGGGGTGGGGACAACCACCGTAAAAGTATCGTACTTTATAACTAATAACAACAAAGACTACAGGTACCTAGACTAAAATCAACGCGTATCTCTTCCACTTCCTCTCTATACGTGCGCTTTATACTATTTTTACTCCTGGCATTTAAGCACATCAATCTTCATCGTTTTCTGAGAAGGGTACGAAGATATCGCCGCCATGATCGTATCAAACTTTTCCCCTTGAACTTGCAAACGAATCATCTCTTCGCCAGACCCCACGGAAACGCCGCCGTAATCTTGCGTCCGCGTTTTTATTTGCGCCGATATGGCCAAGATTTTATCTCCTTTCCGAATCAATTTCGTCTTGGCAGAGTTTCCTTCGGAAACGACTTCGACGACGACGATGCCACCTAAACCGTCTTCTTCGAGGATTAATCCTAGGGGTTTTTTTACTTCCACGGAAACTCGAGTGCAGTTCGCCGGAATCGCATCATCTTGTTCTCCTTCTTTTCCTTCTGATGGTGATGACGCGCAAGCGGCGTATCTTCGTTTCGATTGATTTTTCGAACGATGCGAGGAAGAACACGTCGCGGAAGAGAAAGAAGTCACGCGAAGCTGATGGGGACAGTGCTGCGCGAACATTTTTAACGTTTATTTCGTCGTCGTTTACTCGGGAACGAAGAATAAATAGTGTTATAGAATCGTAAGTATCACGTACTTACTAGCGCGTTAAAGAGTGTCGTTTGTGGTTACTTTTCAACTGCTACCGGTACCTCGCTAATAAATTAATTGAATGAAATCTCCTCCGGATGCATAAATCCAGCGTCGGAGACGCATCTCACGCTACACAAACCGTCGCTACGAATTTCAACTCTCGTTATGGACCCGTTGTATAAACTAAACCGGAGCCAAGCTTCTGGGGGGAGCTGAAGCAATCGAAGGAGAGAGTATCGAATGACGTTCCCGTGACACACGACGATTTCGTGCGTTGTTTCTTCTTGGGCGGCGGGGGGCTTATTAACCACTTTTTTTAGCGAAGCCGCTCCTTTGTCGTCATCTACTTCGTTCTTTTCTTTCGTTTCGCTTTTTCTCTCTCGTGCTGTTGACTTGTTCACGTCTTTCGAAACGTTCTTCTCGTTTGTTTTCGGGCGATGGAAGAGCCACCGAAAGCCGGCTTCAATGCGCGCGCCATCTCGAAAGTACTCCGCTTCCGATGGTCCACCATAGGGCGTCCAAGTGTCTGGTTCAGGACGAATAGGTCCGCCTTCTCGTAACAAATCGGATTTTTCTATCGTTTCAATCTCTTTAAAGAATTCATCGCGTATGATTTGTGCGGTTTCTTCTGCTCGAGTCATCGTCGAGGAAACTATTCGTTTAGGCGTCGTGCCTTTGGGAATGATATCCCGAAGGCGTTTACCGGCTAACGAGGCTTGTTTCTTCCCTAAATCGGTCAACGTGTGTTTCGTATCGTCTTTGCCTTTTTGATTGAATTGTCCGTGTCTCACTAAATGAATGACTCGCGTCGATGTCGTCGATGTAGTTTGCGCGCTCGAATGCATGCGATCCCAGTTCTGATCCCATTTTGTTGATCTCGTACTATTATTTTTACCGTTATCCTCGTTTTCTTTCATTATACTTGGTATGTTCTTGTTTCCGATCGCCACGCCTTCGCTCGAGGCTAACGTCGCCGAGGCAGCGAGAGCAGCGCACGCTGCCAACGAGGTATGTAGCGTCGTGCGAAACGCTCGGTGCATCATCGTCTCTCCTGTTTAAAAGAAATAATAAAATACGCGTCAGTATGACGATGAAGCAGAACGAAAGCCACAAAGGCAAATGACTGTTTTCTGTTGCGCGATGATGAAAGGCTGCTACTGCTTCGAACGCAATCCATTGATATCTCAGAGAGTATGGTCGTATATTCGTCCACATTGGGTGTTCGGAAAAGTTTTTGAGTTCTGTATAGTTTATTCTTCACGGATATCTCATCGATTGCGTTCAACGCATCATCACCATCATCATCATCAATCAAACAATCAAGCCACGCCGTGTGTGCAATGCTATAACACGTTCGTTTCATATATGCGTCAGTTCGCATCAGGTATGTAATCCTCAGCGTACAAGGCACTCAGAGTAGGATTGTTCATAAAAGGTTTTTCGTCACCCGCATATATGTAAACGCGTATTATATACACGTTATTTTCATCCGTCGAGCGCGCGCGGCCAAAACCAAAAACGAAAACAAAAACGAATGTACCAGAAGCTCTAGGGATGAGACGTTACTGACAAACGAATAAACCGCTTTACTTAAGGGTCACTTTATGGACGCGGAATGGCTCAGGTTTGAATCATTTGCACGAATGCGGTCAAACTCGAGTAAAGTGAAGCGCCCAAAAACAAAAACGATGAAATAGGTGGACAACAAGAACAACAACAAGGACAACAAAGAAAGAAGTCTCCATTCTCGAGATTTTTAGTTTCATGCTTATAGACCCTGAACAAGTCCGCAATCAAGTGAACTATGCCTTGAGATTATCTTTCATCGACTTCCATTTTTCTTCTTCCACACAAATTCGCGCAACGACGAATGCATACATTCCGCGCGCATACTACATGAAATCAGGTTTCAAATGTTCTTCTCATAGCTTGCGCTCCGAAGGTGTCCTAAGATATATTTTTGGAAATCATCATCTTTCGTGTATTTGTGTTGCGTCGTGTGCGTGCGTTTGCATCATCGAGTCGTCGTTGTTGTTCTGCACCAATCTCTTGCAAAAGAGAGTCTCGTACCTCCTGCGACGAGCGAAAAGAAGAACAAGAACAAGATGTCAGTATCTATATAAACGCATAAAATCATCTCAAAATCGACATCGAACCAAGAAGGAGAGAAGAAGAAACACGTAAACGCCTCGGATTAACGAGATTCACAAGTTTTGATAATCAGAGTATAAAGTCAGATGGTACGGACAAGTGTGCTTCCTCATAGGCGTATTTTTCTCTCTTTCTCTCTCTTTCCACCCATCTCCAACAAACACCAACAAAACGAGATATATATAAAAATGTCCAACGAAGACCGGGCGACAACGGGAGCGAATGTAAGAATACTCCCAACGGAAGCGCTTAGAGGCGACATCGTTCTTTTACATCTAGGCGGCGGTTAGCGCTGTCAAAGCCATGGAATTATAAAGGCAAGACAGAGACTCTAATGACGCACCCGCCAAAGTATACGAGGGAAAAATGCATTCGTGTTTTGACGAATATGAATGAATGAATGAGAGACAAACGCGCAAAAACGAGTTAAAAGAAAGGAGAGAGAGAATAACGCGTACCTCTGCTGAGAACGATGTAGATATATAGAGACTAATTATCTCTCGCTCAGATTACGAAGAGTTGTGCTCTATAAATAATGAGGACACATTCGACCAAAACGCTCGCCTTTTTCTCTCGCAAAACGTCTGCTGTTTTTGGCGGCGGCTTTTCTCGTCATTCCTTTTCTCTTCTGTGTTGTTTGAGAGAAGAGCGTAACGCGCTTTACTTTGACAGAAGATTCATTTTAACACGACGAATAAACGATGCGTGATGACGAGAACAACAACGAGAGTCACAACAACAACGACAGGTTGCGGATCGAAACGACGCTGGAAGCGACCGAGGCGTACACCGGCGCGGTAGATGTGGACGTGGGGAATCTTTTGGTCTCTGAAACGAGCGTTTTAGAGCGAGAGAAATTCAGCCTCACTGTCGGATCTTTGACTCGAGAAGAGAGAGACGAAAACATCAAAGCGCACGCGAGAGACGTGTTGCAACGATTGGTGAGCGATTTGTTCGCGTTGCCGTCGGAATCGGACGTGAACGGAAGGTTTGCGCTTTTGCCACCCGGGGAGACGAAATTTCCTCGGAGTTTGCCTTTGCCTTCCATGGAAAAGCCGAAGACGAAGTGGGAGCAATTCGCGGAGGAGAAAGGGATTAAGAAGAGGAAAAGAAGTAAAATGGTATTCGACGAGCAGCAAGACGAGTGGAAGAGGAGGCACGGGTACGATCGGGCGAAGGATTCGACGAAGATTGCCATCGTCGAGGCGAAACTTTCGAGCCGAGCGGGCCAGACGGAGGATCCGTTTTTGAAGGAGAGGAAAGATAAGAAAGCGAGGGTGGAGAAGAACGAGATGCAGAGGAGGCGGAATTTAGGGGAGCAAGTGAAAGAGAAAGGCGCGGCGGCGTTGCCGGCGACGTTGAGGTTAGCGATTGGTGCGGGGAGTAATAATAATAGTAGCGGCGGCGGCGGTAAAAAAGGCGGCGACAACGGAGGAGGCGTAGGCGCGAAGAGTTTAAAGAGTAAACAGTTGGTCAAAGACGTGCAATATAAAGTGGCAACGTCGACGGCTAGCGTCGGGAAGTTTAACGCGCCAATTCCCGGCGACGAAAAGATTAAAGCCAGAGGCAAACGACGATCGTTCGCGAGCAACACGGACGACAAAAACACGAAAGCGCAAGAAAAAGCTTTCGTCGAGAAACTCATCAAACGCGAAAAATCGAAGAAGACGAGCGAAGGCGTGGACGTGGGATTAGCGGCGAAGAAGATGCAAAAAGAGCAAGAGACGGAGAAGAGGGAAGGGAAGAAGCAGAAGTTGATGTCGAAGAATAAGAAGAAGAAATGAAATAAATGTTAGCCTGATGTTTTAGAAAAACAAAGAGAGACAACAAAAGCTTGTAGTAAATACTATTCGAGAACAAAAATAATGACGCGCGCGTCCAAGCATCCAATCAAGTGCGACACAAAAGCGCGCTCTACATGCATTGACACAGTCTAATCATTATCCGGATGCAAAAAAGAAGGTGCCTGTGAGAATTGAACTCACGACCACAGGATTTGCAATCCTATGCTCTACCACTGAGCTAAGACACCCTAAACTCCTAAACCCTAATATAACACCTTGAATTACAGCCGCAACCCTAATTCCATAAAAAATAACAAATATTAATCAATCAACATTTTAGACATTTTTGGCGAGAAGTTAAAACGGCATCAAAAAAATCGGAATCTCACTCCATCACACCGCTCTCTCGAGGCTGTGCGATACGCTACACTTAGGGATCTTGGTATAGATCGTGTGTATGATCATTATTATGTGTGCATTCAATTACAACTTGCAAATACTACTAGTAAGCAATACATTTCATCATATATAAAAAATTTTCCAGTCGTCTCTCTTTTGTTTTTTGGTCGCGCGATCTTTTGGTGCATTCTCAACATCCATTCCACGGATCCGTCGTCCTCGTACTCGTCGAAGTCTTCTTCGTCTGAATCTTCTTCTTGTCGCTTTTATTACAAAAAGAAAAGAGTGACAGCGGTTGTGATACCCAGGTAGATCGCTTTACCTCTCAGCATCATAGTCGCACGACCAGCGACGGACGAAGTGGTGGTGGTGGTGGTCGTCGTCGTCGTCGTTGACGTTCCATCGGAGGCGAGGTCCGAAGTTGTCGTCGTCAACGTCGCCATCGCCGACGCCGTGGCGCCAGGTACGGTCGTGCCTTCGGCTCCGGTAATGGTGTAAAAGGCCATGCATCCTTTATCTTCGTGCGTCAAGAAATGGCAGTGAACAACTTTCTTTCCTGCGTAACGATCAACCATAAAGTAATAATTGTCGATGGTCACGCCAGTAGGGCGGTATACGACGTCGTGCCAATCTCCGTCTTGGTAGTAACCAGAAGCGTCCGTCACGCCTGAAAGTTGAAAAGAGTTCACGTGAATGTGCAACGGGTGTTTTTCGTTTCCATTGACGGTCCATTTCTGTACCGTACCGAGTTCGACTGAGCCGAGAGGTGTGTCTTTGTCCACAAATTGTTCGTTGTTCACGCCGCAACCACCATCTGCCGCAGTGAAAGTGACACTTTTCGTCATCGGCGTTGGTAACCCGGCCGGTTCGTCCTTCAACGTCTGCATTAAGTATGCGGGTCTTTTCGGATTAAATTGCGAAATATCATCGTAGTTTTCACCAGTCGTCACCGCAGAATCATCCGCGACAACGGTGATGGTGAACAACTCGCCAGCAACGTAACCACCGCCACCGCCACCGCCGCCGCCGCCGGGGCCGCCGCCTTGAAGCAAAGATCGACGTCTTTTCTTGGCCGCAGCTTCGGCGGAAACCGTCACGGTCCCCAAACTTCCAGTGCATCGCATCATCACGTCCGCTCTGTTACCAGGGGCCAAGTATAACTTACCATCGCCCAAAGCTCTTGGTGCCGGAGAGACGTACACGCCATCCTTAGCCAGTAAATACCACTCGCACGATTGCCCGCTCGTAGCGCCGTTGTGCGAAATGATAGCGTCTATATCGGTGGCCAAGAAAACCGTTCGGATTCTCGTCCATCGGTTCAATTTCACGTCGTAGTTCGGCTTGACTTTACCGTTCACAAAATAGCCTTTATAACCGCCGTCGATTGAATCATCAGCAGAAGTCCAAACTTCACCGGGACTTTCGCTCGCGATCGACTTCAGCGCCGCTAAATCCATGTACGCGATAGCCAAAGGACCGACCTCGTCGGCATTCAAAATCGCACTCGGCACTTCATCCGCCGCATCTTCAACAATCATAAAGCCAATCATGCCACTTGCCGCGTGCAAAGAGGTCGAACCGTGATGGTGCGCGTGATACCAAAACGTCCCCCCTGCGTGGTCGCTTGGAATTTTGTACTCATACGTTCCACTTTCTCCGGGTTCTACGGTAGAAAAGACATCATCCGCCCCCGTATCTGGACTGACGTGCAAACCGTGCGTGTGCAAATTTGTCTTTTGCGAGTAGTGATACCCGTTTCCTGAAACCGGGTGCGTGCAGTCAGCCATAGCACACGTCGCCATTTCGTTCTTGAGCGTCACCGTCACCGTATCGTCGGCTTTGAACCTCAACGTCGGCCCGTGTTGCAAAGTGTCCAAACTCGTCGTGTCCACGTTGTAACCTCTCAGCTTCATCTTCACGCCGATGGCGGTGTTCTCGTACGTGTACTCAGACACCGTGATGGTCGTCGACAACGCGCTGTATTTTATGAAAATATGTGTGAGTACGTGTTACGTGCTTTTTTGAAAAAAATGTATTTTGTCCTCCTATTTAATTTTTGGTTTTGCAATTTCGCGCGCGAAAGACAGAGACAGAGAGAGAAGTTCGAATCGATCGACAGAGCGACGGATAAAAAGAAGAGAAGCATCCGTCGTTTCGACGTTTTGCGCGTTTGGCGTTCGCTCTCTTTTTTAGCGGCTGTAAAAGAGAGAAAATTTGAAAGAAGAGAAAAAGCGTCGTTTCGATGATGCGGAAAAGAGATATTTATACACGTACCCGCCCGAGGATGGTATTTCGGTGATGGCCGCGCGGACGCCGACCGCGATCATCGCGAAAGTTAACGCGAATAGTTTTTCAACGATCGACATCTTTGCGGGAAATGCGCCCATATCCAAATATCGTTATTGGATGTTTGCGTAGGAGTATAAATAATAAGCGTGTTGAGAAGAAAACTTCTGAGGAATTAGGAAAAAAGGGCAAAATTTACCAAATTTTACTGCTTTTACTTGCTGCCTTGCCTTACAACGCTCGCGAAGCTCACTTTCATTTTCTTCACAACTTTCCCGTGTTGTTGTTCTTCTCTCGTCCTTTCGCTCTCTTTGTTGTCGTTTATGCTATCTAATAATAAATCTTTTTCTTCTTCTACTTCTTTCTGGACGACGCTCGGCGCGAGCCTCGGCACCGGGAGCGACGAGGCTTCTTTCTTATCACCATTTTCTTCCGTCTTTCCTTCTTTTACTTCTTCTTTTATTTCTTCTTTTTCCTCTTCTCGAGCTCTTTTGTTGTTGTTGTTGTTGTTAACATTTTCAGCAGGAGGAGCAGGTTGTGTTCCGGGCACACCGACCAACTCAAACGCGCTCTCTTCGTACTTCCCGCCTTCCGGCAACGCCCAACTCGGTATATCTTTCTTCCGTAAAAGTTTGATTTGCACCCCCATGCCGGGCTTCCAATTTACAGAACCCGTCGCTCGATCTATGTAATTACCAACCGTCATTTGAAAGTTCTCAATTGCCGGGTTCAAGTTGATTTTCTTCTTTTCTCTCGCGTCGCCACTAGTCGTGGACGGATTTGGAAACAACCCAAAAAAGACGTTGCAGTGCACCTCCTTGTCTTTTTCCGGATCGTAAAACTTCTTCACGCCCGGGTGCGCCATCATCGCACCTTCCGAGAACGTCTCCACGCCTTGCACTAAGTTTTTCAGTCGACTGCCGACCCAACCTTCCCATTTCTTAAAATCTTCCTCGTTGTCCGCGGTGATGATGAGCTGTAAATACGTCTTATACTTTGCGAAAAACTGCACGTCCGACCACACGTCCGTCCACTTCGCCTCACCAATCAACACTTTCCCAGTCACAATCTTTCCTCTCTTGAATTCTCTCTTCAATACCTCTAACGTGGACGAACTGACGTTAAACGTTGAATTCTGTGCCGGGTACGCCGGCGTGATGATTTTCATCAACTGGTACCGTTCCGGTTTGTTTACTCGTTCGTCCCAATGTCTCAACCCGGGAATCTGATCTTTCGGTGCGATGTCTAAACTCGTCAGCATAACCGGCGTCGTCCACACCCAATTGTCCCAAATCTGGAAAAAAGAATACACCAACATGGACGCGCTCGCGTTGGGATATAATTGGCACACTCTGGCGACTAAAATCGCCAAATTCACGCCGCCAAAGAAGCCGACGACGTTGGAATACACCCCTCTTCTCGCCGCCCACAACCTCAGCGCTCTCAAGGCAATCCTATACTCCGAATGGTTCGTCACTAACTTCAACAAACTATCCGCCACTCGACAACCGGCTAAAGACTTCACCCCGGCGTCGTCTAAACCGTGTAAAATTTTCGCCGACAAGACGTCTAAATCTAAAGGCACGTTCGAGTACCCGGGTAAGGAACAATACGCAACATCAATCTCAAACCCTCTAAACTCGGTCTTCAATTCTGGCACGACTGCATCTGGCACCGCTACAATCTTCTCCGTCCCTTCGTGTTTCCTCATGTAGTCATAAAACGACCCTTCGAAATCGTCCTCTTCAAAGCCGAAGAAGTCCTCCGCGCGATCGATATGCTTCGGTCCAATGACTAAAGAATCAATATCCGCCGCCGGACCGTGCACCCCGAGTCGATACGATCCAAACGTGTACAAATTACACCGTATGGATTCGTCCGGGTGACCTTTCGAGAGCGATCTGGTCCGGATCCAATCTTGCAACATTTCGTTCAATTCTCCTAAAACTTCCTCTCTCCGAGTGCACTCGCTCTGAGATTCGTACACGTCTTCCAACTTTAACAAAGAGTCCAACTCTTTGGTCCGTTTGATATCCAACGCGCCTAAACCACCGGAGGAGGAGTTGTTGTTGTTGTTCTCGCCGCTGACTCCTTCGTTGTTGTCCACCATCATTTTTGTATATATATACGCGCGTTCGAAAATGATGGTGTTGATGTTGAAAATGAAGCGTCTTCAGGAGTCAATCGTATCACGATTTCTTTTTCCAACACAGAGCAGCAAAAGAAGAAGAACACAAAGAAGACAGAGATAAAAGTCTCTCTCTCTCTCTGTTTACTCGCGCAAAGCACGTGCTCTCTCGAAAAGAAACAGAGGAGAGAGAGAAGGAGAGAGAGAGAGACTTTTGATGAGAGAGTGATGCGCGACTGTTTTTTTCTGAAGAAAAAGGATGATGTTTTTAAAAAAGAACAGACAGACAGAAGACACTGGAAGAGAGAAAAACAGAAGAGCAAAAAAAAAAAACTCCATTATCTCATCACGCAACAAAACACAAAGAGAAACTTTTTTATAATAAAGTACATTACCTGGTACCTCACGCGTTACGTACCAGCATCGCACAAAAGAAGAAGAAGGAGAAGAGAAGAGCAGGAGGAGGAGTATTAGCAGAGTAGAATAGAGAGGCGAGCAGAAAAGTGAATGATCCGATTCTTCTTCAAATCGACGGTGTTGATTTTAATCCTGTTGAATCTGATGGCGTTTTTCGTCCGAAGGAAACAGTTACGACGAAGAGATTATTACGATGATGGTGTTGTGGGTTTTGTCGATGACGATGCGTATTTATACGAGAGGAGCAGGAGGAAAAGCGATGGAGGAAGAAACAGAGTTTATAACGACGACGACGCTGAGTTGTTGAATGCGGAAACGAAGAAGCGCGACGATGATGATGATGATGATGCGCACGTTCGCGTTTCGTTTCCAAAACCATCGACACCATCACCTCCTCTTCCTCCCAAAGCGCCTCCTCAAATGCGGATTAGCCCCGAGTGCGATGGTTTGCACTCGTCGACGATCCAACCGCACACGGAATACGCCGGCGACGTCGTTCACTGGGGCGATACGAACGATCAACCGAACGTGGAATTGTGCTGCATGCAGTGCAAGATGACGAAGATGTGCAACGTGTTTGTGTTCAATCCGGAGACGAAAAAATGCTGGTTGAAGAAACAGAAAGAGTTGTACGAAAACGTGGAGCCGGGGACGATGGCGAAAGGGGATAACGTCGCGTGGACGAGCGGGACGATTGGGCCGTACAGGAAAAGGGAGGTTGGGACGGATGGGGTGATGAAAATGCAGGACGTAGTAGAGAGCGAGAAGACGAAAGTAGTGGACGTTAGAAGAAAAGAGCCGAAGTTACCGGTTGGGCAAGAGACGAGGACGAGAGAGTGCGGGTCGCCAGCTGTAGATGGGTACGCGCACGTCGAGCCTCCGTGTCTGGTGAATTCAATCACGAATAAAGAATTCGATAGCACGGAAACGAGTAGATTAGAACAAATCGCGTGGATTGAAAAACACGCCTCGTACGACGGATTAGCCGTGAGATGGGGGATCGGGCACAAAGCGGCCACGGCGGAGCAATGCGCGCAAAAGTGCCGAGAACACGTTCCAGGGAGAGGTGGTGGCCCGTTCAACGATCTCCCGTGCAATGCATTTGTCTGGTGCGACATAGCCAACGACATTTGTTTCGAACCCGACGCGCACGTGCACACGGCTGGCGACTGTTGGTTAAAATTCACCGAAGTTCCCGAACGCGTCGAAATCAACCAAAGAGGCGCGAACGACGATCCTTTCGATGGGTTTCTGAACGAGAACAAGTTGACGTATAAAATGCGACACGTGAAAGCGCCGGACAAAGTGCACTGGACCAGTGGCGTTTTGTTACCGAAAGGTTGGATCCCGTCCAACGGTACTTTAGGACCTCGAGCGAAATGGTGACGACGCGTTTTCATCTTCGAGAAATATAGAATTCGATTTTTGTATAATTCTTCTATGGCTAGTTCGCTAAATTACTACGCGCTTTTTGCTGCTTCATCATCGTTTTCTAATCAATCTCCCATCATCTTTGGGAAGCGCAACACTTTCCTCGCCCTCCTCACCCTCTTCACACTCCTCCTCCTCTTCCCCTCGTTCGATTCGCTCTCTCCGAATCTCCTCAAACGCCGCCGTCTCTCGCGCGTACTCCATCTTCCTCTTCTCCGCGTCCACAAATGTCAATCTCGGCGTGTTCTTGCTCTTCAATATCGTGCTCACGTATGATTTCAACTTCCCCGCGTTCACTTCTAATTTTCTCGCTAAAGATTCTCGTCGATCGTGAAACGGCGTCGCGAATAAAACCTTCGCGAATTTTCCGTCTTTCGTCACGTAGACGTCCAAAATATCGATTCCGGTCCCTTGGAACACGTGGAACATTTTCGGGGAATGAATCACCGCGATCAACGCCTTGCGGTATTTGTTCGCGTTTTTAATTTGCATCGCATCTGGAACGTCTGAAGAGAAGTATTTATGAGTACTAGTAGTTGACGATGATGATTGTTTCCATCTGCTTCTTGTCGTCGTCGTCTTTGTTTCGAGGAGGTGTTGTACGAGTAGGGGAAACGAAATGCTCGAATGTAAACGACAACGAGGAGGAGCAAAACTGCTCGTCGTAAAAGATGAGAAGACAGAAGCTCTTTTTTGCGAAGCAGACGACGATCTCATCAGACAGAGGCTTCGCTTGAACAGGAGGAGTCTCTGCGTCATTTTCATCGTTTTTGTGAGGGGAATTTTCAGGTTTTTGTAAGGAAAATGCCCTAGACAAAGCACACATCATGTCAAGAACAACAACGGATCAAACGCCGGGGTCGCCGAAGACTGCGACCACCACCACAGAGAGACTCGCCAAAGAGTGGCTCTCCGCCGGCGTCGGGTGCGCTTTATCGGACACGGTGTTTAATCCGTTGGAGGTTTTAAAAGTTCGAAGGCAAATTCAAGCTTCTTCAAACACATCATCAACAACAACAACAACAACGTTTGGTTTAGCGCAAACGGCGATCAAGGAAGCGGACGGATCCGCGGTGAGAGGATTGTGGCAACCTGGATTACTCGCCACGTGGATGCGAGGGTTGAGTTATACCGGGTTTCGGATCGGTTTGTATCCAACCGTGAGAGATTATTACGCGGAGAAGTTGAAGAGGAGGAGCGTTGGTGTTAGGGGAATGGACGGGACGAGCGAGGAGGAAGAGGAGAATGGGACGATGAGCGAAAGCGAAAAGTTTGCGCTGAAACTCTTAGCGGGCGCGACGACTGGTGCGATAGGGTCGGCGGTGTTTAACCCGATAGATATAGTGAGAATTCGAATGCAATCGCAACCGTACAGAGCTCTTAGTTTGGGGAGCGAGGCGGCGGCGGCGACGGCGTCTTCCGCGGCGGCGCGACAGAAGACATTTTACCCGTCCACAACTCGAGCGTTTTCAATGATTGCTCGAGAGGAAGGGGTGGTGAAAGGTCTGTGGAGAGGTGTAGGGGTGTGCGTAGCGCGCGCGAGTTTATTGAGCGGGTCGCAGTTGGGGACGTACGACGCCGCGAAGCGGTATTTGTTGCTCCACAGCGAAAGAGAAGAAGACGATGAAATCGAAAAGACAACGACGGCGCCGTCTCCATTCCTGTTCAAGGAAGACGGCCCACCGTTACACTTCACCTGCGCGTTCATCTCCGGTGTCGTCGCGCAAACCGTCACTCAACCCGTGGACACGTTGAAAACTTTAGCCATGTCCTCGAATTCGGGAGGAGGGAACAAAAATTCGCTCTCCCTCGCCGCTAGCGTCATCCGCGAGCGCGGATTTTTCGCCTTGTACAACGGATTCTGGCCCGCGGCTATGCGACAAGGTCCGGTCATGGTTTTGCAAATGCCCATCGTGGAACAGCTCAGACGGTTGTGCGGGTTGGACTATTTCTAGATTTGAGTAGTTTTAGTCGTAGTAGTATTTAATAGCGTACGAGTAGTTGGGTACTTAGTAGTAGGAGTCATCGCTTCATTTCCTCACAACAAAACAATCCTTCCATCTCGCGCGCGTTATACCACCCGTTATATATATATAATTCACACGAACAAAACCGAATAATATACAAAAAGCGATTTTACGACGACGATGTTCGCCCTCGCACTCCGGCAATCGTCATCATTCGCGGCATCATCATCATCATCATCATCATCGAGGAAGAGGAGCTCTTCTCTTCGCAATGTTTCCATTGCTCAAACCAGAGACGTACGACGTCACGATCGACTGCGACTTAAAACGTGGACTCTCCGAGCGTCGTCGTCCTCAGACGACGAGGAAGATGAGGATGATTCCATCGACGAGGACCGCGCGGACGTCCGATCCATCGAGGACGCGAAACGAGAGCTGGAGTACGGCATGAGATTCGGTAAAAGGATGAAGAAAAGATTTCAACCGAAAAAGGTGAAAGATCGAGGTTTACCTATCGCGGACGCTTTAGTGTTGACATCCGCGACGGTGTTAGTGGCGTTGGTGTCGCTTTCGCAACACAAAGCGCCGTCGTGGTTGAACGCGGAGTATTTGAGAGAAGTGCCGAGAATTTTACCGAACTTGCCAGCTTTGGTTGGAAGCGTCGTGCACGGGAGTAAACTCTCCGCGGTTTGGGTCCTCGGCGCGTTAGCCGCGGAGGCGTACGAGACGGAGGCGTACGATGCGGATTTCGCGGAGGCGATGAAAAGAACCGTAAAGGCGGGATGTTTCGCGGTTGGGTTGTTGATATTAGTGGAACAGAACGAGATGAGGCAGGCGTTGGAACACGTGATTGGTATGCCGGCGAGTGAGTACGTCGTGGGGGAAAATAGAGAGGCGGATTTGTTGATCAATTCGAAAACGAGCGAGTTGTTCGTCGATTGCGCGTCCTGCGCGGTTGCGATGCTGTCGTGGAGAATCATTCGTTGGAATTCGAGCGTGCCGGGGGATGATTTACCTTTCAATTAATTATAGAATAAACGTTTATAGCAGTCCGTTGTAGTTAAAAAAAGTAGTTCTAAAGTATTTATTCTTTAATCGTCAAACGCGGAATCAATCTTCTCTTGATCTTCTTTGTTTCGCAAGTGCGGCGGAACGTACCCGCCCGTGGAAGAGGCTACTGGTTTCCTCGCTTCCCCGCTACTCGTCGCAGGATTTGAGGCGTTGTTCGTCGTAGAGTCCCTCAAAAACGTGGTATCTTTCACGAGCGTGCCAACCGGTTTCTTCACCTCCTCTTTTTTTTCTTCTTTTATCTGCTCGCCTTTATTCTTCTTCTCCTTCGCTTCCGCTTTCCTCTTCGCGGTCAAAATACTTCCGCCGTCAAACTCTGTGCGCAACTTTGCCTTATACTCCTCAAAGCTCCCGTTGAAGACTTTCACGTGCCCAGGTTTTGGTGGGTTACACTTCATGTCACCTTTTGTCACGCACCAAATCTCGTCGACTACTAAGGAAATCAAACGTTCGTCGTGCGATACGAGCACGACGCCACCTTCGAAATTGTTTAAAGCCATGGCGAGCGATTCGATCGTTTCTAAATCCAAGTGATTTGTCGGTTCGTCTAAAAGCAAAATGTGAGGTTGCTTCCACGCTAATTCGGCAAACGCTAATCGAGACTTTTGACCGCCGGATAAGAACTTGATCGGTTTCGTCGCCAATTCACCGGATAAACCAAATCTGCCGAGATACGCGCGCGCTTCTTCCAGAGGCATTTCGTCGTCCAAACGTTTCATGTGGTTGACGCTGTCGTTTTCCGCGTCCATGGTTTCTAAGTGATGCTGAGAAAACCTCGCCAAGCGCAAGCGCGTGTTTCTATTGATCCACCCTTTTGTGGGTAAGATATCGCCTTCGACGAGCTTCAAAAACGTACTCTTACCGGCCCCGTTCGGACCGACGATGGCAACTCGAGAATCCATATCGAGACCGAAATCGAGGTTTTCGTACAATGTGTCGTAACCCTCGTAGCCAAATGATACGCCCATGACAGAAACCAACGGTGGCGGTAAAGGACTCGCAGATGGAAAGTTAATGCGCAAGTAAGGATCGTCGGTATCGACTTCTACTCTTTCCTCTTGTAATCTCGCCAACATTTTCATTCTACACTGCGCTTGTTTGACCATCTTCGCGTGCCCTTGACCAAAGCGCTGGATAAATTTTTTCAAATGACTCGCGCGACTCGCCTGCGTCTTTGCCGTCGACTCCTCGTTCGCTCGGTTATCCGCTCTCACTTTCAAGAACGTGTCGTAGCTTCCACCGTAATAGCGTAACTTTTTTTTATTCAAAAATGCCGTCGCCGTCGTGCATTCGTTCAAAAACCCTCGATCGTGCGAGACGATGACGACGGTTTTCTCCCACCGTCGTAAAAACTCCTCCAACCACGTCAACGCGTGCACGTCCAAGTGGTTCGTCGGTTCGTCCAGCAACAGTAAATCTGGTTTCATAAACAAAGCCGCCGCTAAGGCAATTCTCATCCGCCAACCGCCGGAAAAGTCCTGCGTCGCTTTTTGTTGTTCAGCGGCGTCAAAACCTAAACCACCGAGAATCCCTCCGGCTCTCGCCTCGGCGTCGTCGGATGAAATCTCATCTAAACGTTCGTACACCTCGTTCAAATCGATACCATCCACTGTATCCAACTCCTCGTCTAACATTTTCTGCTCTAGACTCAACAAATACGTCCTCTCTTTATCCGTATCTAACACCGTTTGCAACGCCGACCGCGCGTCTGGACTCGCCTCCTGCTCCACGTGAATCACGTGTAAATGACTTGGAACAGGAATCGTTCCTTCCGAAATCGCTCGCAATAAGGTTGATTTCCCCGCACCGTTTCTACCAACCAAACCATACTTAGTCCCGTTGACGAGCTTCAAAGTTCCGTCGGAAATTAATTCTTGCGTCCCGCCGTACAGTTGCACGTTCGTTATGCAAATGTCCATGTTCGCGTTGACTCTCCTCTTCGCGTCTGGCCCGGATCGAATGAAAAAACCCAAGTCCTCCGCCGACAGTCTTCCTCCATTCGCGGCAATCCGTTCTCTCTTCAACTGCTCTTCTTTCTCTTTCTTTTTAATCCTCGCTTTCTCTTCCAACTCACGCTTCTGTTGCAAGTGCGAACGGTTTTTCGCCTGCCCTCTCTTGACGACGTTTCTCGCCGCTCTTCTTTTCGCCTGTCGCAACAAGTGCAGCGCTCTCCCTTTTTTTATCCGCAAACACAATTCTCGGTACTTTTCCACGCACTGTAACGCGGTGTACTGCGACGACGAGTGCATATTCGACGAGATCGCTTCCCATCTTGCTTTTGCGGTTTCAAATTCCTCCTCGTCCGTTTCGAAAAATGTCTCCACCAAACGCAGCTCTTCCTCTTTCGACCACTGAATAAACAAACTTTCCTCGGAGACAAAAACTCCTTCTTTCGTCAGCTCCTCTTTGCTCAAAATCTCTTCCTCGTCCTCGTCGTCGTCTCCTCCCTCGCGACTTCCTCCATTAACACCACTTTCACCTTCCTCGTCCGCGTTCTCCACCGACTCCCCGACGTGCGAAGAATTCATCGTCGACGTTTCCATCTTCTCCGCTTTCTTCGCATCTCGCAACGCCCTTTTCTCTTGCAACAATCGTTTCTTTTCCTCTTTTTCCAACCTTTTTTCCTCCAAAAGCGCGAGCTTTTCGCGCTCCGCGCGCGTGGACATTCTTTTCGTCCTCTTTTTCTCTTCTTCTCAGAAAACGAGCGCGAGCGATGGTGCGTCGTTCGTTGTTGTGTGCGCGCGACGACGATGAATTTGAAGTGAAGACATTTTGAATCGAAAGAAATTTTTAAAAATCGAAGGAAAACGAAGAAGTTTCTTTTTTGCGATGTGTCGTATATATATTTGCTGCGACTCTTTTCGCGTCGGACTATTTCCACTACTACTCATTCTTATTATTTTTATTCTTAAACTGCGTCGTTTCTATCTTTAGTATCGTTTATATCGTTCTCGTTTTTGCCGTTTTGTAGCGCGTCGATGTTGTTGCTTTCTTCTACTTTCGTTTTCAACTGGTCGTCGTTTTCCCACTGGTGACTCCCCGCTCGTCCTAAAATTTCTTCCTCTCCTACGTTGTTTGCCCCCGTCGACCCCGCGGTGGTACCTAACGGCGAGTGTATGGTTTCCAAGTTTGGTTTTCGGACGTTGAATCGTTTCGCTGTTCGCGAGGGGTTCGCGTTGAGGAGGTTTGTCGTCGGGCGGTTTGGTCCTTCTCCTCCTCCTCCACTCGCTCCTCCGGCGACGTTGGTGGCGGTCGCGTTCGCAAAGGGGAGCGGGTTTTGGAGTTTCGGAACCGGCGGGGCGTTTTGCTCGACGCCACCTAAATCCGGAATGTTTGCACCAAAGTATGGAGATGGTGTAGAGTGTGGTCCAGCGGCGGTATTTTGTGCTCCTTCTCCTGGTTGTTGTTGTTGTTGTCGTTGCAAAGAAGAAGAAGAAGAGGAGAGCTGGTTAAATCCTAGCTCGGGAGCGGACGAGCCGCGCGCGTGTCGCGGTTGACCAGCTAACGCGTTCACTTTTGCCGGCATGATTGGTGCTGCTTTTCCTCCACCATTACCATTACTGAGGGCGTTGAAACCTTTAATCGTTCCATTCGCCGCGGCCGCTGACAAAGACGGATTCATCCCAGACGAACTCACCACGCGCGTCGTTGGACTCAACTCCCCCTGACTCATCGCTCTACGCATGACCGTCGCATCTATCGTCGTGCGCCCACTCGCTCTCGTTAAATCCTCGCTATTATTCATATTATTATTATTATTATCGTTCGCCACAAAACCATTCTGATGCCTCGTCTCTCTCGCCATCCTCTGCTCGCGTCTTCGCTCTTTCCTCGCCTTCATCCTCCTCTCCTCCTTCACCCGCATCCTCCTCTCTAAAAGCTTCGCGCACCCAATCGCCGGAACTACCACTAACGGTATCAAAGCTAACACGAAATACGACCGCGCGTGAAACCTAAACACCAAAACCCCGAGAAACGTCGCCATCGCCGGAATCAACCCGACGACGATCCCCGCCACGTCGAACAAGCTCGCGAAGAGCAACCAATTCAAAAACGCCAGCGTCAACGCGCACGCGATCTCCACTCCAACCTCTAACGAGTGCCACCCTCGCCAACGCAACATTTGCGCGTGCACTTCTCCTCCTTTCTCCACGTAATGAAATAAGTGCTCCACAGATTCCATCGCTCTCCGCGCTATTTTCCTCGGACTCGTTTTCAGTTCCACGAAAATCACCAGACACAAAATCAAAGCGGCAAAGAACACTAACGGTTTGTCCACTTTCCGGTTGCTCGAAGTCGTCATTCCCATCGTCCGGTGCTGCTGTTCTAACGCTAAGAACGCTTTTTGCTTCTTTCGTCTCATCTTTACCACTACTCGGTCTTTTTGGTGGTCGGTTTTCTCATCCTTCTTCTCGTCGCATTCATTGGAAGAAGAAGGATATCTGTTCATTTCTTTTCGCGGATGATGATGATGACGACGATGCCCTCCTCCTCTTTCTCCCTCGAGCATCAACGTCGTCGTCGTCATCGCCTCCTTCTCGTCGTTCTCAAAATCATCGAAGTCAGAAAACGAATCGTGCCCCGAAGCGCTTCTGCTCCTCATGCGCGCAATACTACACGCATCCAGAAATACAAAAGAATACTCTACTCTCTTTTGTGTGGTAATTTTTGTGGTTGGTTTCTCTTTTTTTTGTGTGTGAAATTCTCTCTTTGTGTTTCATCTCGCGACCTCTTCTTCTTTTTCGCTTTTGTTTGTCAAAAA
>Ga0255758_10000024_pt1 | contig 139686 bp, 139 predicted proteins | sample 011ome_24_FD_179958 | JGI IMG/M metagenome (GOLD analysis project Ga0255758, IMG submission 179958) | Coastal salt marsh microbial communities from the Groves Creek Marsh, Skidaway Island, Georgia - 011513CT metaG (version 2) | ecosystem: Environmental > Aquatic > Marine > Intertidal zone >... | reverse complement strand
CGGCGACGGCCGGATTGCGGATATAGAGTTGCTCGTCCGTCATTTTTCCGCATCCGCGTTGTTATTCCGGAATTTCCCGGAGAGCAGCGCCGCGGCGTCCCGGCTGCTTGAAAAACGAAGGTGATAGGCATCGACCGCAGCCGCCAGGCGGGTCAACCCAGCCAGCAGATCGGTTGACGGAATATGCGGCGCGAAGGCCGTGCGCACCATCGCCTTGACCAGTTCGGGCGGCGACGCGGGACGCAACTCGGACGCGCCGGATTCCGTCCGGTCCAGGAAGACAAGTGCACGGACCTCCGCGGTTTCCCCGAAGGTACCGGCCTCCCCCTCCCATAGCTTGAGATAGGCCATATCTTCGCCCTGCATCGAGGAATACCCGTCAACGAATTCCCGGAAGCCGTCGCCGCAATCTTCCGGCAACGGCAATCGCACTTTTGGCATCAGCCCGAGGCACATTCCGCAGGAGGGATTCTCGAGCGTCACCGCAATCTGGTCGTCGCCGAAAAAGCGGTTGCCAAGAACCGCAAGCTGCAGCGCGACGCTCGACTTTCCGGCGAGCGAATCCCCGATCACGACGACCAGTCCGTCGCCGACACGGGCCGCACCTGCATGCAGGCACACCAGTGTCGGGTCCCGCGCCACGAAGACGCTTATGAGCGCTCCGGCAAGGCCGTTGGCCGCGTCATAGGGATTATCGAACGAGAAATCCGCGCCCCCCGGGCCCTTGCTGATGACCTGGAATGTGGAATCCGGATTTTCGACGACCCGGATATCGGGCGCGCGCGCTGCCTCGGCCCCCGCCCATTTGAGGGGCCAGCCCGCGATATAGTAAGGCAGATACGGCATCAAGGCCTCGGCATTTTCGACCAGTAATGGATCGTCTTCCCGGCCAACCCACCAGAAACCGGGGGCCATATCCTTTTCTTCGCCAACAGGATCAGGCATCGCCGGGGGGAGCCTCCCGCGGGGCGCGTTTGGACAAAATCCGCTGAAGGGTGCGCCGGTGCATATTCAACCGTCGCGCGGTTTCGGAGACGTTCCGGTCGCACTGTTCATAGACGCGCTGGATATGCTCCCACCGGACACGGTCTGCCGACATCGGGTTTTCCGGCGGCGGCGGCAAACCATCGCCTTTGGCGAGAAGCGCCGCTTCGATCGCATCCGCATCTGCGGGCTTCGCCAGATAATCAAGCGCGCCCGCTTTCACGGCCGCAACGGCGGTCGCAATGTTGCCATAGCCGGTCAGCATGACGATCCGCGATTCCGGACGGCCTTCCTGGATCGCCGAGACGATATCCAGACCACTGCCGTCAGCGAGACGCAGGTCAAGCACGGCAAAGGCAGGCGGTTTCGAACGGGCGGCAGAAACGCCGTCCCGCACACTCGCCGCCGTCATCACTTCAAAGCCCCGGTTCTCCATCGCACGCACCAGCCGGGTACGAAAAGGCTCGTCGTCATCGACGATGAGAAGCGTTCGGTCTTCGAATTGATCCAGTGTTTCTACGGTCATGCCGACAGTTCCAATTTTTTTGCCTCAAGCTGGGCCCTGCGCCACTCGATATCAACGATCGCGCCGCCTTTCCGTGCGTTCTCGAAAGCGACCGTCGCCCCTGATCTCTGCAGCAGCGTTTTCGCGATAAAAATGCCGAGGCCCATATGCCCGCCCGGGTTCGCCCGCGAAGATATATACGGTTCCCCGATATGCTCAAGAACGACCTGCCGAAAGCCGGGACCGTCGTCGCGGATAGAAACACGGATTGTCTCCGCGTCCCAACCGCTCGAGATGGATACGGTAGAACGCGCGAACTGGACGGCATTCTGAATGATATTGCCAATTCCATGGACGATTTCCGGGCTGCGGACAAGGATGGGTTCCGGGCTCGTATCGTCTTCCCGCGACGGCATCCGCTCGAAGGAAAAGGTCACGTGATCCTGATGGTGACGTTCGGCCGCCGCCTGAACCAATGCATGGAGAGGTAATAGCGCAAAAGGCGAGGTGCGGTCTTCTCCGTCATCGGACCGCGCTGAAAGCTCCGCCAGGATGTCGCGGCAACGGGCCGTTTCACTTATCAGCAAGCGGACGTCTTCGGAAATGGGACTGTCTTCCGGCAGGTCGCGGGCGATCTCGCCGGACACGACGGCGATCGTGCCAAGCGGGCTGCCAAGTTCGTGCGCCGCCGCGGCAGCGAGACCGCCCAGCGCGGCAAGCTGCTGTTCACGCGCAAGCGCCAGTTGGCTGGCGGTCAGGGCGTTGGCCATCCTGCGCGCCTCTTCGGCGACCCGCCACGTATATATCGCGAAGAAAACAATCCCGACGGCAAGCGCCACCCATGTTCCCAGGACATACTCCCGCGGCATGGTAAAGCCGCCTGTCGCCCAGGGCAGAGGGTAGTGTCTGACAGCGAGCAAGGTAATGCTGGCCACCGACAGGACGCAGAGCGCAATCGTGCTCCGGATCGACAGGATCGTGGCGGACACGGCGACCGGCGCCAGCAACAGGAACGAAAAGGGATTTTCGAGCCCCCCCGTCAGATATAACAGCGCCGCAAGCTGCATGATATCGAACGCGAGGAACGCCGCCGCCGAGCGCTCCCCGAGGCGCACGGGTGTCGGGTGCCCCGACATCACGATCAGGTTCAAAAGAAGCGATGCTCCCACGACGGAAAATGCCGGGGCCAACGGCACCGGGAAACCGAAGCCGTAATGGACGACCAGCAGGGTCAGCACCTGGCCGCCGATCGCAACCCACCGGATGAGCGTCAGCGTGCGCAGACGAACGGGGTCGGTCGCTGGAGGTGCTATTGCGTATGCCGAGCTCACCGACGGGGTATCGTCGATCGCGCGGCTGCTGCTCGGGGCGTTCATCTGTCACCTCGGAATTGCGGGCGGACATACCGGAGAAAATATCGGGGTGACGTCTATCCCGATGTTCCGCCGGAGTGAAGTTTAATCCGCAAATTCGTTCACATCGACAATTAAGGCACTGGCACTTGCAGACGGTCCGGCCCATATTCCCGCAATGCCGGAGTTTGCAATCAAAGTAGAGAATCTCGCCAAGCGATTTGGCGATGTCGTGGCCGTCGAAAATCTGAGCTTCGAAGCCCGGGAAGGAGAGGTCGTCGGCCTGCTTGGCGGCAATGGCGCCGGAAAAACGACCACCATTTCGATGATTCTCGGCCTGTTGATTCCCACGTCGGGCAGTCTCGAAGTGCTTGGCACCGACATGCTCCGGCATCGCTACCGTGTCCTTTCACGGATCAATTTTTCATCGCCCTATGTCGACCTGCCCAAGCGCCTTACCTCCAGAGAAAACCTGATGGTATACGCGAGACTCTATGGCGTTCCCAACCCTGCCCGGCGGCTTGCGGCACTGGCCGAAGACCTCGCAATAGACGGGTTTCTCGACCGGCCGTTCGGTAATCTGTCGTCCGGCCAGAAGACCCGTGTATCGCTGGCGAAATCGCTTTTGAATGAACCCGATCTGTTGCTGCTCGATGAACCGACGGCTTCTCTGGACCCTGACACGGCGGACTGGGTGCGCACCTATCTCAAGAACTTCCAGCAGAAAAGGGGCGCCACAATCCTGCTCGCATCGCACAACATGGCCGAGGTAGAACGCCTGTGCGATCATGTCGTGATGATGAAACTGGGCAAAATCGTCGACCGCGACAGCCCCGCAGGGCTGCTGAGAAAATATGGTCGCGGCACGCTCGAAGAAGTGTTTCTGGATATCGCCCGGAACCGGAAAAGCGATCAGCCGGAACAGGCAGCGCAACAGCTTTGAGCGTCACAAGTATGAAAAATCAGGTCAACGGATACTACTTTTCGCCTCGGCGCGTCGGCGCGATGGTGCTCCGGTATTTCTACCTGCTGCGCGGTTCGCTGCCCCGGATCGTCGAGCTCGCTTACTGGCCGACAATGCAGATGCTGATCTGGGGTTTCATGTCCCAGTTCCTCTACGAGCATTCGGAATGGTTCGCCCGGGCCGGCGGCGTTCTGATTGCGGCGGTTCTGCTGTGGGACGTAATGTTCCGGTCGAATATCGGCGTTTCGATTTCCTTCCTGGAGGAAATGTGGTCGCGCAATCTGGGTCAGCTTTTTGCCAGCCCGCTGCGGCCCTATGAATGGGCCTGCGCCCTGCTCGCCATCAGCGGCGTCAGGACCCTTATCGGGGTCGTTCCCGCGGCGCTTCTTGCCATCCCGCTTTATCACTATTCGATTTTCGAGATGGGTCTGCCGCTGATCGCTTTTTTCGTAAACCTGCTGATTTTCGGCGCCGCCGTGGGACTGGCTGTTTCCGGGCTGGTCATGCGATGTGGATTAGGCGCGGAAAGCCTGGCCTGGGCGGTCATTTTCGCCGTCGCCCCGTTGAGCGGTATCTACTATCCCATCAGCACCCTGCCCGACTGGTTGCAGCCGATCGCGTTCAGCCTGCCATCCGCCCATGTGTTCGAGGGTATGCGCGCAGCCGTTATGGAGAGTGTCTTTCTGACAGACAGGTTCATCTGGGCGGTATCTCTGAACGTTGTCTATCTCTGCCTCGGGATGGCGGCTTTTCTCTGGGCGTTTCGCGTGGCCCGGCATCGCGGCCAGTTGCTGCAGATGGGTGAATAGTCCCAACCTTCCGGCAAATGTCCCGGGCGTCAGAAACGATGCAGGAGAAGCGCCAGCAGTGCGAGCGGCGCAACACCGAGAAAGCCGGCGATCAGATAGAGCCACATGGCCCGCGCTATATCTGTCGAGTTCGCACGAGCCCGCCCGTTCCCGATCCATGCGCCCGGCGCGACAGCGCCACCATGCCGACGCGGGCCCGACAGCGACAGGCCGAGCGCCCCCGCAACGGCGCCCTGCGTCCACCCGGCCCTCGGCGAGTGGCTGGACGCCGCACCGCCGAAGACCCCGCGGATCGCCGCGAGCGGACGCGCGGTCGGCGAAAAAAGCGTGCCGGCCACGATCAGGATCGCCGTCACCGGCGCCGGGATAAGGTTCAGCAACCGGTCGAGTGCGCCTGCAACGCCGCCGAACGCCACGTGCTTTTCCGTCGGGTGCGCAAGCGCATCGGCGAGCGCCGTGGTCACGCGGTAGACAAAGACGCCCGGCAGTCCGGCAATCAGGTACCAGAAAACCGGGCCGACAAGTCCGTCACAGAGGCGCACGGCAAAAATCTCGACCGAGCCGCGGGCCAGTCCGTGCTCGTCGATATTTCCGGTTTCGTATTCAACCATGCGGCCCAGAATGCCGCGCGCGCGATCCATGCTTTTACGGGCAAGCGCACGGCGAAGCGCGCTCGCATTCATCAGCGGACGCTGCAGGCCGACACACATTGCGACAAGGACGACTTCGACGATCCATCCATCTGCGAGTGTCCGGCAAAAATCGGCCGCGTAGACTCCGAAGACGGCGGACAGGGGAACCATGATCAGAACAAGCAGGGCGCCGCGAAACCGGCGGCTGCGGTTCGATCGGTTCTGGCGATTCAGACGGCGGTCCGCACGGTGGGCGAGAAACAGACTGATCGCGCGCGGGGATGAAAGAACCTGACTGAAACCGGGAAGGCCGCCGGCCACGAATTCGAGCGCGAGCGCGGCACAAACGACCACGAACAGATAATCGCTCCCATAGAACCAGTCCGGTGAAACAGGCATTTTCCCCCAACGGATTTAAAACCCGACGGGCGAGGTTTACCGGTTTACGGTGAATAAAGTCCTAATTGCCGAGCCCGGCGGATTTCAGGTAACGGATGATGACCCGGCGATTGTTTCTGACGGCCCAGTCGTAAGCGGTCCGGCCAGTGAAATCGGTCACGCTGGTGTCTGCTTTCAGTCGGATAAGCGCCTGCACCGCAGCGAGGTGTCCTTCGGAGGCAGCAACCATCAGCGGCGTCAGCCCCTGACGGTTCGCCTTATCGAGGTCCGCCCCCTTCTCCGCAAGTATCTCCAGAATCCCGACATGGTTTGCCGCCGCGGCGTAGTAAACCGGCGAACTGCCGAATTTATCGATCGCGCCGATTTTCGGATTAAACCGCAAAAGCAGCTGGGCAAAATCCTCGTTGCCGGTGATGGCCGCGAAAAACAGGGCCGTCCTTCCATTCTCGTCGCGGGCATCCACATCGTGTTTGCGAAAAAGCAGATCTTCTGCGGCCTTGAGGTCGTCGGCCTTTGCCGCTTCGATCAGGCTGTCATTGCTCAACAGGTTTATATCTGCCGATGCCCCGATCGGAGACATTGCGAGCATCAGAAAGGCCAGACAACAGGCTATGGATGTGCGGGACATGTGCATATGCGGAACTTGTGCACCCGGACGCTCGCGGTCAAGTCTTTCTATGGCCTTCGGGCCGCCGCTTGCTTATATCTCTCGTCAGATCGGGTTTCAGGAGAAATAGATCCATGCGCATCTATCAGGTCGTGCTGCTCGCGGCGACCGGCATCGTTATCGCGGCCATTGCGGCTTTTATCCTCTATGGCGGCGGCACCGGCGGCAAGGGCGTTGCGTCCATCGGCGGGCCGTTTTCACTGGTAGATGACGAGGGCCAGACGAAGACCGACAAGGATTTCCGCGGGCGTTACATGCTGATTTATTTCGGATACACGTATTGTCCGGACGTGTGCCCCACGGCATTGCAGTCGATGACCCAGGCGATGGATCGACTTGCGCCTGAAACCCAGGCAAAGATCACGCCGATATTCATCACGATCGATCCGGAACGCGATACCGCGAAGCAGCTCAAAGCCTATGTCGAAAACTTCCATCCGCGCCTGGTCGGCCTGACGGGCACCCCGGAACAGATCGCGCAAACCGCCCGCCTTTACCGCGTGTATTTCGGCCGCGCAAAGGATGAAAGAGAAGAATCGACGGAATACCTCATGGATCACAGCTCCATCATCTTCCTGATGAATCCGGAGGGGGAATATGTCACGCACTTCACCCATGCCACCACGCCGGAGAAGATGGCGGAAAAACTGGCGACGGTGGTAGGCGGCTGACCCGTGACCGATCCGGCACCTTTCTGGGAAACGAAATCCATCGACGAGATGGATCCGGCCGAGTGGGAATCCCTGTGCGACGGATGCGCCAAGTGCTGCCTGATCAAGCTCGAGGACGTCGACACCGGTGAGATCGCCTTTACCGAGGTCGTCTGCCGGTTGCTCGAACTCGGCACCTGCGCGTGCTCGGACTATACCCGGCGGACGACCCGGGTGCCGGACTGTCTCCAGGTGACCCCGGACCTCGCCCGGACGGCGAACTGGCTGCCATCGACATGCGCCTACCGACTGCTCGCGGAAGGCAAGGAACTCAGCTGGTGGCACCCGCTTGTATCCGGGAGCCGCGAGACCGTTCACACCGCCGGCATATCGGTGCGCGACAAGGTGATCCATGAATCCCAGCGGGTCGATCCCGAAGACCATATCGTGACCTGGCCGGAATGAAGGCATTCGCCAACGGCCGAACTTGTTAAAACAGGCAAATCAACAGACAGACTGGAACAAGCGATGAGCACACTCTCCCCGATCGATGGCGGCGTCATGGCCGCGGTCCTGACACCGCTGAAGGACGACCTGTCGCCAAATCACGCCGCCTGGCTCGACCATGGCCGGAACCTGATCGCACAGGGCTGCACGGGCCTTGCGGTGCTCGGCACAACCAGCGAGGCAAATTCGTTCAGCGTGGCGGAACGGCTGGCGATGCTCGACGCACTTGGCGACAGCGACATAGATGCCGGACTGTCGGTACCGGGCGTCGGCTGTTGCGCCATTCCCGATACGGTTGAACTGTGCAACAAGGCGCTGGAAATCGGGGCAGCAGGCGTGCTCATGCTGCCGCCGTTCTATTACAAGCCGGCGAGCGATGACGGCCTGTTCGCCGCCTATTCGGAGATAATCCAGCGGGTGGGCGACCCAAAGCTTAAAATCCTGCTGTATCACATTCCCCAGAATACCGGCGTTCCCATCACGCTGCCGCTGATCGAAAAACTGGTCGCCGCCTATCCCGACACCGTGATCGGCATCAAGGATTCGGCAGGCGATTTTTCGAACATGCAGGCAATGGTCGAGAACTTTCCGGGCTTCCGGGTGTTTTCGGGCTCGGACGCCTACCTCCTCGATCTCCTGCGGATCGGCGGAGCGGGCTCCATCACCGCCTGCAACAATATCTCTGCCCGGGAATCGGCCGCAGTGCTTGCCAGCTGGGAAACCGACAACGCGGGCGCCTGTCAGGCAGCGCTGAGCGCGATCCGCCTGGCAACCCAGAAATTCCCGCTGGTCGAGTCTCTGAAGGAAGCGATGGCGCGCCAGACCGGCGATGCGGCATGGCGCACCCTGAGACCGCCGCTTCAGCCGCTGGATGCGAAAACTGCGGACGCCTTCTGGGCGGCGCTAGGGGCGGCCGGGTTCAGCGCGGCGGCCTGAATTCACCAGGCCGACACCGCCCAGCACCAGGGCGGCTGCAACCCATACAAGCAGTCCGGGCCGCTCGCCCAGCAGCGCCATTCCGTACAGAATGCCGGTAAGCGTGGTGACATAGGTTGACTGCGCGCCGAAGGTGGCATCCGTGCGACGGATCAGCTCGTAGAGGCCGAAAAAGCACATCGCCAGGATTGCCGCATGGGCGAACATTGCCAATTCCGGGAGCCCGGGCTCGATCTCCCAAAGGGCGTGAAACTGCCCGGTCGCCAGGGACATGATCAAGGCAATGACCGACGACAGCGTGAAGATGCCTGCCGTCAGGGCCATCGAATCGTCCCCCTCCGGCCGGCTGCGGTCGATGGTGATGTTCGAATAGGCATAGATCAGCGGTGTGACCAGTCCCAGCGCCAGCCAGCCCAGGGGAAGGGACGCCGACATGCCGGTCGCGGGGACAAAGACCAGCAGAATCCCGATCAGCCCGATCAGGGTCCCGACCCCCCGGCGCAGCGAAAATTTCTGATGGCGCAGCGTCACAGACGCCGCGAAAGTCATCAACGGGGCGGTCCCCAGCAGGATGGAGACTATTCCGGCAGGGATATTCTGCAAAACGGTATACATGACGAATCCGGCGAGGACGAAGCGCGAGCAGCCGGACAGGAGATAGTAGCGGATATGCGGTCCCGAAAACCGCGGCCGCGCGCCCCGCAGGGCGCACAATATCCAGCAGACGATACCGGCCCCCACGGCCACCCAGAAAACATACCCCATCGGGGCTATTCCGCTGGTCACCGCAAAGCGCGCCAGCGCCGGAACGGCGCCCCATGCGCCGCCGACGGCCAGCAGGATAAAAACGGGAACGAGCGAGCCGCGCAGGGCCGGGGAAATGATCATCGCTCCGCTATAGCAGCCGAAAGCCCGGCCGGGAAGTAGGCCCAGCCGACGAGCCCGACAAACACGCGAACGAAAACCCGGACGATGACCGGGCCGGACTCCCCGTCCTCGCCGGAGCATTTCCGAAAAAATCGCAATTCGCCAATTGGAATGCGTCAGCGGCCATAGCATGATGGCTGATAATGTCCCGCGCCGTGCTGATCATTCTGGTTTCCGCCCTCGTCATGCTGGGACCGTTCACCAACAACATCATGGTGCCATCGCTGCCGGCGCTGGCAGTCGATCTGCGGATAAATTTCGGCGACGCGCAGGCGATCCTCAGCGTCTATATGGTCGGGTTTGCGGCAGGGCAGCTTTTTGTCGGTCCACTCTCCGACCGGTTGGGCCGAAAGCCGGTCCTGACGATGTCGCTGGTGCTGTTCATCGTTGCATCCGTCCTGTGTTCGATGGCACCCGATCTATACACCCTGTGCGCCGCCCGGCTGCTTCAGGCGCTGGGCGCGAGCGCCACTATGTCCGTGGGGCGGGCGATCGTCAGGGACAGTTTCGATTCCGACAGGATGGCCCAGGTATATGCCTATATCGGCGCCGCCCTTGCTCTCGGGCCGATCGTGGGGCCGATTTTCGGCGGGGTTATCGAGGTCGCCGCCGGCTGGCGCTCGGTGTTCTGGTTCCTGACCGCGTTCGGATGCGCGATGCTGATGACGATTGTGTTTTTTCTCCGGGAAACGAACACCAGCCTCGATCCGGGTGCGACCCGCCCCTCCCGGCTGGTCGGCAATTACGCGACCCTGCTATCCACCCGCCTGTACATGGGATACGTGTTGTGCAACGCGATCTGTTACGGCGGCATCTTCGCCTTTACCTCCTGCAGTGCCTATATCCTGATCGGCCTGCTGAAGGTTTCCCCCGACACATTCGGCGCGCTTTATGCCGTCACGGTCGGCGCGTACGGCGTCGGTACGTTGCTGGCGAGCCAGATTACCCGGCGGGTCGGCATCAAGCGGATGATTGTGTATGGCGGGCTCATCATGACGATATTCGGCGAGATCAGCGTGATCCTGCCGCTGCTCGGCTATTTCAATGTCTGGACGGTGATCCTGCCATTCGCCGGATTTTCCTTCGGCACCGGGTTCGTTTTCCCGAGCGGTCAGGCCGGCGGCATATCGCCCTATCCGAAAATGGCGGGCTCGGCATCGTCTATGCTGAGCTGCCTGCAGATGTCGACGGCCGCGGTTGTCGGCGCGGTAACGGCCCGAATGCTGGACGGTTCCATGATGCCGATGGCCTGGGTGGTATTCGGTATGGGCCCCGTCCTGCTGCTGAGCTTCTACCTGCTGGTGCTTCGTCATCCGCGCGAAACTGCTCCCGCAAATGCCGGAACGGGGACCTGACGACGCCCCCCGCGATAACGGTACCCGGGATAAAGCGACGAACTCAGTCGCCCGGATAGTATTCCGGTTGATCCGTCGTCCCGGCCGGGGCACGACGACGCCACCACGGCAGGGACGCATCGCGCTTTCGGGCGGTGGCCGCCTCTGATGTCGCCGGGGCCGTGACGATCGGGGCAAGCGGTGCGGCTGGAACCCCGTCGAGCGCTGGAACAGTGAAATCGTGCCACAGGCGGGCCGGCAGGCTGCCGCCGGTCACGCGTTTCATCGGCGAACTGTCGTCGTTGCCCATCCATACGCCCGTCACCAGATCGCCGGTATAGCCGACAAACCAGGCATCGCGAAAATCCTGGCTGGTGCCGGTTTTCCCCGCCGCCGGACGACCGGGATTTGCCGCCTTGCCGGATCCCCAGACGACGACGGACGTCAACAGATCGTTGACCCGCTGCACCGCCCCGGGCTCGACGACCTGTGCAGCGGCGCCATCGGTGCGGCGATAGAGGACGCGGCCGCCGCGTTCCCGGATTTCGGAAATCCCGTGAGGCCAGACCGCAACCCCTCCGTTCGCGATCACCCCGTAGGCCGCCGTCATTTCAAGCAGGGATACCTCGCTGGCGCCGAGCGCAAGACTGGGGTGCGATTTGAGCGGCGACGTGATGCCCAAGCGCCGGGCCGCATCGATCACCTTGTCCCGGCCGACCCGTTCCGAGACCTGGACCGCCACGGTGTTGATGGATCGCGCGACGGACTCCCGAAGGGTAACGCTCCCGAGATAACCGCCATCGTAATTCCGCGGGCTCCATTTACCGATCCGGAGCGGACCGTCGATGAACTGGTCGTCCGGGGTCAATCCGTTTTCCATGGCAGACAGATAGACGAACAACTTGAAAGCCGATCCCGGCTGTCGTTGCGCCTGGAACGCCCTGTTGTACTGGCTGGCGCCATAATCGCGCCCGCCCACAAGCGCGCGCACCGCGCCGTCGGGCGACATCGACACCAGGGCAGCCTGGCTGATGTTCCGCGCCTTGCCGTTTTTCTGGAGACTCGCCCGCAGTTGCTCTTCCGCCAGGCGCTGGAGCCGGGCATCCATCGTGGTGCGGACGATCAGATCGGCGCCGCGCGCGCCGGCAAATCCCGCAACCCGCTCGAGCGCCCAATCGGTGAAATAGCGCGCCGCGTTGCTCTGGTTGGTCGTTGGAGCGATTCGCAGGGGCTGACGGGCGGCACTCTTTGCCGTCCCTTCATCGAGGAACCCCGCATCAACCATCGCGCCGAGCACGACACGGGCGCGGTCCCCTGCCGCTTTCGGACTGCGCAGGGGCGAATAGCGCGACGGCGCTTTCAGCAGTCCGGCGAGGACGGCTGCCTCTTGCAGTGAAACGTCTCGGGCCGATTTTCCGAAATACCGCCGGGCCGCGGCATCGACACCGAAGGTGCCGGATCCCAGATAAACCCGGTTGATATACAGGGTGAAAATCTGTTCCTTGGTGAAGTTCGCTTCCAGCCAGAAGGCCAGAAGCAGTTCCTGCACCTTGCGGCGCAGGGTCCTGTCCGGCTTCAGGAAAACGTTCTTGGCAAGCTGCTGGGTCAGCGTACTGCCGCCCTGGCGCACCCGCCCGGCGAGAACGTTCGCGACGACGGCACGGCCGAGGGCGACCGGATCGAATCCCAAATGTTCGAAGAAACGCCTGTCCTCGGTCGCGACGATTGCCTGCACGAGATACGGGGGCACATCGGCAAGCCGCAGCGGATCGCCATAAATATCGCCATAGGTCGTGATTTCGCGGCCGTCGGCATCCGTCAGGGTAATGCTTGCCTTCCGCGTCGGCGCTTCGATCTTGTTGATATCCGGCAGGTCATAGGCATACCACGCCACAAGGACCCCGAGAGCAATCGTTCCCCAGATACCGGCGATCATTGACCATTTCAGGGCGCCTAAAATCACGCGGGACCGACGCGACCGCTCGGACTTTTTGCCGCTCGCACCCGTCTTCCCGGACGTGCGCGATTTTGCGCCCGCTGCCTTGGTGGATTTCCGCGAACCGGTTTGTTTCGTCTCACCGCCCTTCCCGCCGCGGCCGCCGGAAGATACGGAACTGCGCGGACCGGTGCCGGGGGCTGCCTTCGCGGATTTTTTCGCAGGCTTTTTCGGCGACGATTTTGGTTTGGGCGGTTTTCGCTCGGCCATGACGCTATATGTTGTAGATTAGGGGTTGCATCAATCCACTGCATCAATGTGGCGACATAAAGGCGACGTCGAGGCGAAATGGCCGACAGAATTTCGGGCGAAAACTCCCCCATCGCGGTGCGGCCGGCGGTGCGGGAAGATGCGACAGCGATCGCCCGCATGGCGCGCGCCCTCAGTATATCGGATGGCGGACGCATCTCGCGCTTCTCGGCGGAGGCGTTTTTGCGGGATGGATTTGCCGACCCGCCGGCGTTCCATACCCTGGTCGCAGAATGCGGCGGCGTGCCCGCCGGATACGCGGTGTATTACTGGGGATACGATACCGACAGTGCGACGCGCGGCGTCTATCTCGCCGATCTCTATGTGGACGAGACGCGCAGGCGAGGCGGCGTCGGAAAGGCGCTGATGACCGGCATTGCCCAGTACACACGCGACCGGGGCGGGCGCTGGATTTTCTGGTCCGTGCTGAAACGGAACAAAGCGGCGCGTAAATTTTACCGGCATCTCGCCCCCGAGCTCAAAGATGTTGCAATCTGCGCCGCCTTCGGTGCGAGCTTCGACCGTATCGCGGATATGGACCGACGCTCACCGGGCTGACATTTCCGCCAAAGACAATCAGACGTCCAGGTTGACGACCTTCAGCGCATTGTCCTGAATGAAATCGCGGCGCGGTTCGACCACGTCGCCCATCAGGGTTGAGAACACTTCCTCTGCACTGTCGGCGTGATTGATACTGACCTGGAGCAGTGTCCGCACTTCCGGGTCGAGCGTCGTTTCCCAGAGCTGTTCGGGGTTCATTTCGCCGAGCCCTTTGTAGCGCTGGACGCTGACGCCCTTGCGCCCGAGGGCCAGGACGGCGTCGAACATCTCGACCGGGCCGGTTATGCGCTTTTCAAAGTCCTTGGCGTTCAGCATGGCCGGGCGCGCGTAGAGGGTCTGGAGTTCAGGCGCAAGCTCATCGAGGCGGCGCGCTTCGGAAGAGCGCAGCAAGGCACCGTCGATCACCTGGCGCTCGGTAACGCCCCGCCGGGTGCGAACAAAGGCGATGCCGCCGCCGTCGATTATTTCCGCCCCCCAGCCGCGGTCGGCCGGCAGGGCGAGCCCGTCGAGCCGCCGTGCCAGGGCGTCGGCGACCAGTTGAGACTGTTCCTGGGAATCCAGGAGGATCTGGTTGAACGCCCCGAGCACCGCCGCCTGTTCGGCGACTTCCGCGTTGGTCAGCTTGTCCGACATCGGCTCCAGAAGGCGCTTCGCGCGCTGTGCCTGCTTCACCCGGTCGTAAAGATCTTCACCCGCGATCTGCGCGCCGTCGCTGATGGTCAGGACCGCATCGCGGAGCCCTGCCCGGATGAGATATTCCTCCATCTCGGGGTCGTCTTTGAGATACTGCTCGCTTTCGCCCTTCTTCGCACGATACAGCGGCGGCTGCGCGATATAGAGATACCCACGCTCGATAATTTCCGGCATCTGGCGATAGAAGAACGTCAACAGGAGCGTGCGGATATGACTGCCGTCGACATCGGCGTCGGTCATGATGATGATCTTGTGGTACCGCGCTTTTTCGATATTGAAATCCTCTGCGCCGATGCCGGCGCCGAGGGCTGTGATCAGCGTACCAAGCTCGGCCGAGGACAGGACCTTGTCGAACCGCGCGCGCTCGACATTCAGAATCTTGCCGCGCAGCGGCAGAACCGCCTGGTTCTTGCGATTTCGGGCCTGCTTCGCAGAGCCGCCGGCGGAATCGCCCTCGACGATGAACAATTCGGATTTCGACGGATCGCGCTCCTGGCAATCGGCGAGCTTGCCGGGCAGAGATGAAATGTCCAGCGCGCCTTTCCGGCGGGTCAGATCGCGTGCCTTGCGTGCGGCTTCGCGCGCCACGGCGGCTTCGACCACCTTGCCGATAACCTTCTTGGCTTCGTTCGGATGCTCCTCGAACCACTGGCCGAGTTTTGCGGTCGCAATACTCTCGACCACCGGCCGGACTTCGGATGACACCAGCTTGTCCTTGGTCTGGGACGAGAATTTCGGATCCGGCACCTTTACCGACAGCACGCAGGTCAGGCCTTCGCGCGCATCGTCGCCGGACAGGGTAATCTTCGCCTTCTTGGCGATACCGCTGTCATTGGCATAGCCGTTGACCGTGCGCGTCAGCGCCGCACGAAAGCCGGCAAGGTGCGTGCCGCCATCGGACTGCGGAATGGTATTGGTAAAGCACAGCATCGTCTCGTGGTAGCTGTCCGACCATTCGAGCGCCATATCGACGCTGAGGCCGTCCTGTTCGCCATTGATGACGATAGGATTTTCAATGATCGGGCTTTTGCTCCGGTCGAGATGCTTGACGAAGGCCTCGATCCCGCCTTCGTATTCGAGGATCGTGACAACCGGCTCGACCCCGCGCGCATCTGTCAGCACCAGCCGCACGCCGGAATTCAGAAACGCCAGTTCGCGCAGCCGGTGTTCCAGCGTCGCGATATTGAAGTCGATCATCGTGAAGGTTTCGGTCGACGGCAGGAACGTGACCGACGTTCCCTTTTTGCCGTTGGAATCGCCGACAACCTCGAGCGGACCGTCGGCCTCGCCATTGTGGAACCGGATAACGTGTTCCTTGCCCTCCCGCCAGATCCGCAGTTCCAGCCATTCGGACAGCGCGTTCACAACCGACACGCCCACACCGTGGAGTCCGCCCGAAACCTTGTAGGAATTCTGATCGAACTTACCGCCCGCGTGCAGCTGGGTCATGATGACTTCGGCGGCCGAAACGCCCTCTGCCTCATGGATCTGGACCGGGATTCCGCGCCCGTCATCCGTGACGGTGACGGACCCGTCGCCATTCAGCGTGACGGTCACTTCGGTACAATGTCCCGCCAGCGCTTCGTCGATCCCGTTATCGACAACCTCATAGACCATATGATGAAGCCCGGAGCCGTCATCGGTATCGCCGATATACATGCCGGGCCGCTTGCGGACGGCTTCAAGGCCCTTGAGGACCTGGATGGAGCCCGCGCCGTAATCGGCTTCGTTTACTTCTGTCGGAGGCGTATCTGCTGGTGCCGTCATAATTTCCTCAAACCCCGCGCACGGTGGCGTTATCGACCCGGAAAAACTGTGCCCGGTCGCCGAATGCTTCAAATAGTTCCCGGTCGGTGCCCGTCATCCAGGCCTGCGCCCCGACGGCGCAAATTTCGTCGAACAATGCCGCCCGCCGGTCCCTATCCAGATGGGCGGCGATTTCGTCCATCAGCAGCAGCGGCGCCGCGCCGCGATCGAGCGACACCAGCCGCGCATGGGCCAGCACGATGCTGATCAGCAGCGCTTTCTGTTCGCCGGTCGAACACCCGGCCGCGGGGCGGCCTTTCTGAAGGTGCACGACCTCGATATCGGACCGGTGCGGGCCGGTAAGTGCCCGGCCGGCATCCCGGTCTGCGGCGCGGGATTTCGCCAGCGCCTCGCGGAAAATATCTTCGGCCTCGAGCGCAGACCGGCTGTCGAGCCAGCGCTCCGCATCGCCGACCAGAGAGACCCCGGCCGCCGGAAACGGTCCGATGCCCAGTTCGCAGGCGGCCGCAAGCCGATGCACAAATGCCCGCCGGGCTGCGGCAAGGGCGACACCGCTCTCCGCCATTCTTTTTTCGAGGGCGGACACCCAGCCGCTATCGGCGTTGCGAAACCCGGCCTTGTCGTCGCGCAGCAACCGTGTGCGCTCGCGCATGGCCTGTTCATATTCGTTCAGACGGGTGGTATGCGCCGCATCGAATGCTGCAACCAGGCGGTCGAGAAAGCGCCGCCGCGCAGACGCGCCCTCCATAAACAGCCGGTCCATTTCGGGCACCAGCCACACAGCGGCAAACACCTCGCCGAGCGCCGACTGGCTGCGCGCCGGCGCACCGTTCATCCGCGACACGCGGCGTCCGCCGTCTTCGCCTTCTCCGGTGGCTTCAAAGCCGGTCCCGATCTCGGTCGGCCCCGTCGCGGTATCCAGTGTGGCCGCGACCGCCCACCGCAACCCGCCGGGCGATATGTCGCCTGCATTGCCCCGGGTGATATCCGTCAACCTGGCGCGTCGCAGACCCCGGCCCGGCAGCAGAAAGGAGATGGCCTCCAGCAGATTTGTTTTGCCTGCGCCGTTCGGCCCCGTAAGCACGGCGGGCCGCATATCGCAATCCAGCCGGAGAGACGCGTAACTCCGGAAATCCGTCAGCGAAAGCCTGACCACCGCGCTGCGTTCGGGCGAGACGGTGTATCCGGGAGAATTTGCCAGGGCGCTATGCAACAACCGGTCCGGCCGCGTCAGACGCGCATCGGCATAAGGACGTACAATGCGCTGGTATCGCCCATGTCCTGAACGAGGGTGGGTGAAGCACCGTCGGACAGCATGAACTTCGCGTCCTCGCCCTCGATCTGCTGGGTGATATCGAGGAGATACTTCGAATTGAAGCCAATCTCGAGCGAACCGTCATTGTAATCGACGTCGAGTTCCTCGCGGGCGCTGCCGGCTTCCGGGCTGGTCGCCGACAGAACCAGGCTGCCGTCTTCGAGGGACAGCTTGATGGCGCGGGATTTTTCGGTCGAGATGGTCGAGACCAGATCCACCGCCTTTACGAACTCGTTACGCTTCACTTCAAGCGTCTTGTCGTTTCCGAACGGGATCACCCGGTCGTAATCGGGGAAGGTGCCGTCGATCAGCTTGGAGGTCAGGACCGCATCGCCGAAAGCGAAGCGGATCTTGGTTTCCGACAGGGCGATTTCCACGTCTTCCTCGACCTCGTCGATCAGCTTGCGGATCTCGGCGACGGCCTTGCGCGGCACGATGACGCCGGGCATGCCCTTGGCCCCCTCCGGCAGCGCAACCTCGACCCGGGCGAGACGATGACCGTCCGTCGCGACGATTCTCAGAACCGGCGCGCCGTCGGTCTCGGCCGCGTGGAGGTATAACCCGTTCAGGTAATAGCGGGTTTCTTCGGTCGACATGGCAAAGCGCGTCCGGTCGATCAGACGGCGCAGCATTTCGGCCGATATCGTGAACCGGTGCGGCAGATCGCCATCCGACATAACCGGAAAATCCTCGCTCGGCAGGGTCGTCAGGCTCAGCTTTGAGCGGCCCGACCGGATTTCGAGCTGCCCCTGTTCGCCACCGGCGCGGATCTCGACCTGGGAGCCCTCAGGCAGCTTGCGGACGATGTCATACAGGGTATGCGCCGGCACCGTCGTCGACCCGTCCTGGGTGACGTCGGCCTGTGTGCCCTCGATGATGGCAAGGTCCATATCCGTGGCCGTCAAACCCAGCTTGCCGCCATTGGCCTGAAGCAGAACGTTCGACAGGATCGGTATGGTCGTGCGCCGTTCGACGACGCCCTGCACATGGGTGAGGGACCGGAGGAGAGTGCTGCGCTCGATGGTAAATTGCATGGCTTGGGATCGGCTTTCACGCTGTTAGGGCCATCGGAACGGCTTGTTGACGAATGCCGCGCCCAGCGGACGCACGCCTCACGACAACGAAGCCTTTGAGAGGTCGCAAATTATACCACAAGTCATTGAAATCCCAAGAGAAGTCACAGAATCGCCATGCCAATCCAGACCCTCAAAAGACCAGCGTTATCAGAGGGTTACAGCGCGCGCACTCGGGTTCTTGCGGCAGGGCGAATCAGAAGGGGGAATTTCAGCCCCGGATACGGGATTTTTGGCGGAATTCGAGGGCTGACAGGCCGCGCCGCAGACCGCTGCCGAAGCAGCGGCCCGGCGATTATCAGTCTTCGAGCATGCGGCGCAGCAGATCCACGTCCTCGGCGAAATTCATGTCCGACGTCCGCAGTTCCTCGACCTTCTTCACCGCGTGCATGACCGTCGTATGGTCTCGCCCGCCGAACTTCCGGCCGATTTCCGGCAGCGACCGCGAGGTCAACTGCTTGGACAGATACATCGCAACCTGACGCGGCCGCGCGACCGCCCGCGACCGGCGCGCGGAATGCATGTCGGCCATGCGGATATTGAAATGTTCGGCCACCCGCTTCTGGATTTCCTCGATGGTGATCCGCCGGTCACTGGCGCGCAGCAGGTCGTGCAGGACCTCCTGACAGCTCTCCAGCGTGATCTCCCGGCCGATCAGCGTCGAATGCGCGGAGACGCGGTTCAGGGCGCCTTCCAGTTCGCGTACGCTTGAGGTGATCTTGTGGGCGAGGAATTCCAGCACCTTGTCGGGCACGACCGCCTCAAGCTCGTCCTTCTTGGCGTGAAGGATGCCGAGACGCAACTCGTACGTGGTTGCATGGATGTCCGCCACCAGACCCCAGCCGAGGCGAGAGCGCAGGCGCTCTTCCATGCCCTCGAGGTCGGAGGGGGACTTGTCCGCCGATATGACGACCTGGCGGTTATTGTCGACGAGGTCGTTGAACGTATGAAAGAACTCTTCCTGGGTCGATTCCTTGCCGTTGATGAACTGGACGTCGTCGATCATCAGCACGTCGACGGAGCGGAAACGGTCCTTGAACGCCATCGTGTCCTGGAAACGCAGCGCCCGGATAAAGTGATACATGAACTTTTCGGCCGACAGATAGACGACCTTGCGATCCGGCTGATGCTCGCGAATATGCCAGGCAATCGCATGCATCAGATGGGTCTTGCCGAGCCCGACGCCGCCATAGAGAAACAGCGGGTTGTAGGTGGCCGTCTGCGAGTCGGCGACGCGGCGCGCCGCCGCATAGGCGAGCTCGTTCGGTTTTCCAACAACGAAATTGTCGAACTTGAACCGGGGGTCCAGCGACGCACTGACATCCCCTTCGGCGCGCTCGGGCGAAAGCCGCGCACCTTCGGCGGCACGCACCGTCGTTTCCGAGGCGGGCTTCGCCGCCGCGGCGGCCCGGACGTCTTCCTTGTCGGCAAGCACGAAGATATCGACATGCGATACCGGCGATTCACCCTCGGTCCAGAGGGCGGAAATGCGTTCGCCATAATGATTTGCCACCCAGTCGCGCATAAAGCGCGTGGGAACCGACAACTGGACCACGCCATTGGCGTATTCGACGAGATTCAGCGGCTTAAGCCAGCTTTTATACGCGGAATCGCCGACCTCGGCGCGCAGAACGCCGCGGACACGGGTCCAGCGCGCATTGATATCCTGGGTCAATCCATTCTCTGCCATGCGCTTATCCCTGTACCCAGGGCAGACCGCTGGCCTTCCAGCCGGCTGTCGTTCCGCGATGACGGTTCTGGTTGTGCGGGCCCTCGAAGCCCTCACTGATATTGAAACACGCCGAATAGCCAGCCTGCGTCAACGCCATGGCGGCGGATTTCGACCGGGCGCCGGAACGGCAGAGGAAGTAAATCGGCTGCGTCTTGTCCGGCGCGGCGGCGATAACGGCATCGACGAAGGATGCATTGACATCCATCGTTGGAAAAACCTGCCACTCGATCAGAACCGGCTCCTTGCCGGCTTCCGAAAGGTCGGGAATCCCGACAAAATTCCATTCTGCTTTCGTGCGTACGTCTACCAGCACGGCACCGGGGTTGTTCTTGACCCCTTCCCATGCCTTCCCGACGTCAACATCCCCGGCGTAACCCACGCTGCTTGCCTGCCCGGCGGCGGTTACTCCGGATCCGGATGGTTGACTCATTTAACAATGCCCCCTTTTACGACCCACCCAATGCGCGCCGTCGTATACTTCACAAAAATTCCCGTAACTTAATTGCCAAGAATATCGGCAAGTAAGCCATTGTGTCAGACACAATTATTCGAGCAAAAAGATGCCGAATATGTCATTATTACTTAATCATTAGGGATCGCCCTGTCGATCCATGTGCCAACTGTAACCATCAGGCACGGCAGGCGCAACGCCTACATACCGCCATCCGGGCAAAAAATTTACGATTCAGGGAAATTTATGGGGTTGACAGGGGGTAACGGTGCATAACCCTGTGGAAGAACCTGGGAACCTCTGTGAGCCAAGGTGAGCGCCATTTTTGACCAGATTACGGAAACACAAAAGGCCGGCTTGAAGCCGGCCTCGTCGAATAATCATGGAAGCGATTGAGTCTAAACGACTATCCGCCGGTCAGGCGGAAATCAGATCGCCTTGATACGCCGGGACAGACGCGAAATCTTCCGCGATGCTGTATTCTTGTTTACGACGCCACGCGTAACGCCACGCATCAATTCGGGCTGCGCGGATTTAAGGGCCGCATTCGCGGCATCTTTATCGCCTGACTCAATTGCCAGCTCGACCTTCTTGATAAAGGTACGGATGCGGCTGCGCCGGCTGACATTCGTTGCGGTCTTGCGCTCGTCGCGCCGGACCCGCTTTTTCGCGGATGATGTATTCGCCATCGGTCTTCCTCTGAAACGGGCGCTGGTTTTACGAGGGAACGCGCCTGGCGTCAAGGGTTTCCGCAGCCGCGGCGGCGATTAATTGCCTCCCGAAAAGCGGCATCGGACCGCCTGCGCCAGACGTCTATGGCTGCACCGGAACGACCCGGATCATAAGCTTTGCAGTCCTTCCTTCGGAGTCCAGCCGCAAAGTCAGGACTTCCCCTTCCCGGCGATAGGTATCCCCCGGCGCGGGCATCCACCCCAGGGGCGGTAATGCCTTGCGATAGAACGCCCTGACGGCATCCGGACTGACATCCCCTGCTGCGACCGCCGTTACGATGCGGCCGGCGGGGCTTTCGAATTCCACCCCTTCCTCGACAATCTCGGTCAGACCGGGGGCGAGAGGCAGATCGTCGATCGAGCTGAAAAATCCGGCCGCCGAGAGACCGGCCGGCACGGACATCAGCGCCAGGGCAGCCAGGACGATCATTTTTCGCATCACATCAAACATCAAATCCTACCGTTGGCGTTTGGCGCAGTAAAAGGTCGATCTGCCCGATTGTACAATCCGTTGCACGGACTGGCCACAATCACAGCCCGGGCAGGTCTCGCCGGTGCGGCCATAGACCTTGAAACTGTGCTGGAAATAGCCCAGTTCGCCGGTCGGCGCCACATGATCGCGCAGTGAAGAGCCCCCGGCCGCAATCGCTTCGCCAAGCACGTCCCGAACGGCTGCCGCCAGCCGGTCTGCCCGCCTGCCCTGGACCGTTGACGCCTGCCGCCGGGGCGAAAGGCCCGCAGCATAAAGCGCCTCGCACGCATATATGTTGCCCACCCCGGCGACCACCCGCTGATCCAGCAACGCGGCCTTGATGGGCGTATGCTTGCCCTTCAATCGCGCCGCCAGGACCGGCCCGGTGAAGTCCTCGCCCGTGGGCTCCGGTCCGAGATGCCGGATAAGCTTGTGACCGGCAAAGCTGTCGCGGTCGGTAAGGGTCATCAACCCGAAACGCCGCGGATCCGAAAACCGGATCACCGTGCCGTTGCCGACATGAAAGACGATATGTTCGTGACGTGCATGTTTGCCCGGATCATGGACGAAATTACCTGGCCTGTTCTCCAGCGACGCCGGCGCCCCGTCATCGGGTGTCTCGATAATCATCCGCCCCGACATGCCGAGATGCGCCAGCAGGACAGTGCCGTCGTCGAATTCACCGACAAGATACTTTGCCCGCCGGCCCAGCTTTTCAAGCGTGCGGCCTTTGAGACGAAGGGCAAAATCATCCGGCACGGGAATTCGAAGATCGTGACGCCGCACCTCGACGCGCTCCACGCGGCGGCCTTCCATGACCTCGGCGAGGCCACGGCGAACGGTTTCAACTTCGGGGAGTTCGGGCATATCGGAAAGGTAGCGGGAAGCGCGTCCCCGCGCTATCCTCAAACGCATGAACTCTCCGACAAATCATCAATCAGTCTCCGTGGACGAACCCGCAGGCCGCCGGTCCGAAAACATACGGGACGACGACCCACGCGCCGAAATCGATTTCGGCTTCCGCCGGGTCGATGTGGCGGATCATACGGGCCTGGTCCGGGGCGTCTTCGATTCCGTTGCCCGTCGCTACGACCTGATGAACGATCTGATGTCGGGCGGTCTGCACCGGGTGTGGAAAGCTGCCCTGCAGGACCGCCTGAATCCCCGGCCGGACATGACACTGCTGGATGTCGCAGGCGGCACCGGCGATGTTGCGGAAGGTTTTCTGAAACGCGGCGGCGGCGGTGCCATCATCTGCGATATCAACCGGGAAATGCTGGCCGCCGGCATCGACAGGGCCCTGGACCGCGGAAACGCCGGCGGGCCGGCGCGGATTTGCGGCGATGCGGCGTCCCTTCCGGTCAGAAGCGCAAGCGTCGAAGCCTGCACCATCGCGTTCGGTCTGCGCAATGTAACGCGCCGGACAGACGCCCTTGCCGAAATGCACCGGGTGCTGAAACCGGGCGGGCATTTTATCTGCCTGGAATTCAGCCCGGCGGTCCTGCCTGAAATAAAAGGCCTGTACGACACCTATTCTTTCAGGGTGTTGCCCTGGCTCGGCCAGCGCGTGGCGGGCGACGCGGATTCGTATGCCTATCTCGCGGAGAGCATCCGCAAATTCCCGGAACCCGATCAACTGACGGCCGAAATGATCGGGGCCGGATTCGGCAACGTGAAACAGACGCCGATGTCGGGTGGCATCGTCTGGATGCATTCGGGCTGGCGTATCTGACACATGTTCGCCGGTCTGCGCCATTTTCGCCGAATAATCACGGTCGCCCGCATACTCGCGCGCCACGATGCGCTGTTCCCGCTGGAACGGGCCGGGCTGCCGAGAGTGTTTACCGGCCTGTTGCGGCTGGTCCTGCTGGCGCCGCGCAAACCGGGGATTCGCCGGTTCCGGCCCGGCGAACGCCTCACGCTGGCACTGGCGGCGCTGGGGCCGGCCTTCGTCAAACTGGGGCAGGCGCTTTCGGTCCGCCCGGACCTTGTCGGCGATGCCCTCGCCAATGACCTTCGATCGCTGCAGGACAACCTGCCTGCCTTCAGCGGCGCCGATGCCCGCGCCATCATCAAAGCGGAACTCAGCGGCCCGGTCGAAGACCTGTTCGAATCCTTCGACGACACCGCCATCGCAGCCGCCTCGATCGCCCAGGTTCACAAGGCGACAACGCCGGATGGCCAGGCCGTCGCCGTCAAAATCCTGCGTCCCGGTATCGAGGCCGCTTTCGCGCGCGACCTCAACCTGGCGCTCTGGGCGGCCACCCGGCTTCAGAATTTACGGCCGGATCTCAGCCGCCTGCGTCCGGTCGAAGCGGTGCAGACCATTATCCGATCGGTCGAACTGGAGATGGATCTTCGTTTCGAAGCGGCGGCGGCGGACGAACTGCGGCAGAACTTCGAAGACGATCCCACGTTCTCCGTACCGGCGGTCGACTGGCTGCGCACGGGCCGGCGGGTCATGACGACCGCATGGATCGACGCGACCCCGATGAACGAAATCGACCCGGCGATGGATCGTTCGGACCGTGAGGCGATCGTCGCGAATTTCGCCAGGGCGTTCTTCCTGCAGGTCTTCCGCGACGGCTTTTTTCACGCAGACCTTCACCCCGGCAATATTTTCGTCGACGCCGAAGGCATCGTTCATGCGGTGGATTTCGGCATCATGGGGCGGCTGGACCGTCAGACCCGGCAGTATCTTGCCGAAATGCTGCACGGCTTCCTGACGGGCAATTACAGGCGCGTCGCAGAGATCCATATTCAGGCCGGGTACGTTCCGGCCACCCAGTCGGTCGATGAATTTGCCCAGGCGGCGCGGTCTATCGCCGAACCGATTTTCGGTCTGCCGCTCAGCGAGATATCGCTCGCCCGGCTTCTGGCGCAGTTATTCGGGGTCGCCGAGAAATTCGAGATGCGCGCGCAGCCGCAACTGTTGCTGCTGCAGAAAACGATGCTGGTCGCCGAGGGCAGCGGCCGGAAACTCTATCCCGACATCAATATGTGGGAACTCGCACGCCCGCTGATCGAAGAGTGGATGATCGAGAATATGGGTCCCGAAGCACGCATGCGCGAAGCGGCCGAGGACATGCTGGAACGGCTGGAACGCCTGCCGCAGCTTATCGCCGAAATGGAAGAAACCGTCGGCGCGGTCGCCCGCAACGGTATTCGCATCGACCCGGCATCGCTGGAAGCGCTGACCGGCGCGCGGGCCCGCCGCGGCGGCTGGCGGATATGGGTTGTCGCGGCGGCGGCGTTAGCGGTTTTCGTCACGGTACTGGACTGAACGCATTTGTTGCCGAAAGGCTTTAAAATCATTAGGTTACCGGCTTTCCGGTAAGGGGGTGTCCCCGAATGCTCCACGGCAAACGCATACTTCTGATTATTTCCGGGGGGATCGCGGCCTATAAATGCCTCGATCTGATCCGGCGGCTTCGCGAACGCGGCGCCGCCGTGCGCTGTGTGCTGACCGATGCGGCGACCCAGTTCGTCACGCCGCTTTCAGTATCGGCGCTGAGCGAAGACAGGGTCTACGGCGATCTTTTTTCCCTGACCGATGAAGCGGAGATGGGCCATATCCAACTCTCGCGCGATGCCGACCTGCTGGTGGTCGCACCGGCAACGGCGAGTATCCTGGCGAAGATGGCCCAGGGTATCGGTGACGATCTGGCAACCACGGTTCTCCTTGCCACCGACAAGGATGTTCTGGTCGCCCCGTCGATGAATGTCCGCATGTGGGAACATGCCGCCACGCAGGCGAATATCGCGACGCTCAAATCCCGGGGCATTCGCTTTGCCGGCCCGACCGATGGCAACATGGCCTGCGGCGAATTCGGCGAAGGCCGGATGGTGGAACCGCTGGAGATCGTCGCCGGGATCGAAACCTATTTCGCCGCCTCCGCCCCGCTTGCCGGACGCCGCGCCATCGTCACCAGCGGCCCGACATTCGAAGCGATCGACCCCGTACGCTATATCGCCAACCGGTCATCGGGCAAACAGGGCCATGCCATTGCCGCCGCGCTGGCAGGCATGGGCGCAGAAACCATTCTCGTGACGGGGCCGACCTCCGAAGCCGCGCCCCCGGGCGTCGAAATCCGGCGGATTGAATCCGCCCGCGAAATGTATGACGCGTGCATGGGCGCCCTACCCGCCGATATTGCCGTTTGTGCCGCCGCGGTCGCGGACTGGCGGCCGGCAGAACAGGGCAGCAGCAAGATCAAGAAAGACCCGGACGCCGACCCGCCCCGCCTCGAGATGGTCGAAAACCCGGATATCCTGAAATCCCTTTCCACCGCCGGCAAACAGCGCCCGGCCCTGGTCGTGGGGTTTGCCGCCGAAACCGACGATCTGGTCGAGAACGCGACCGCGAAACGCGCACGCAAGGAATGCGACTGGATCGTCGCCAACGACGTGTCGCCGGAGACAGGCACGTTCGGCGGCGAGACCAATACCGTCCACCTGATTACGGCAACCAGTGCCGAAGCCTGGCCCGCGATGCGCAAGACCGACGTCGCCGACCGGCTTGCAGAACGCATTGCCCGTCACTTTGACCAAACAACAGAGGCTGCCGAATGACGCAGGTCGAAATTGCCGTTACCCGTTTGCCGCATAATACGGACCTGCCCTTGCCCGCCTACGAGACAGCGCAGTCCGCGGGCATGGACCTCGCCGCCGCAATCGATACACCGCTTTCCCTCGCGCCAGGTGAACGCGCGATGGTCCCGACCGGTCTCGCCATCGCGCTCCCTGCAGGTTTTGAGGCACAGGTCAGGCCCCGGTCCGGACTTGCCGCCAAAAACGGCGTGACGGTCTTGAATACGCCCGGCACGGTGGATGCCGACTATCGGGGCGAAGTGAAAGTTATCCTGATCAATCTCGGCCGGGAAACATTCGAGATCGAGCGCGGCATGCGGATTGCCCAGATGGTGATCGCACCGGTTACCCAGGCGCGTTTCGCCGAGGTCGATTCCCTGGACGAAACCGCGCGCGGCGCCGGCGGCTTCGGCTCGACCGGCACCTGACCAAACGTATCGCGGATGGATTTCTCCGATGACCAGATCCAGCGTTATGCGCGTCATATCGTGCTGCCGGAGGTCGGCGGTATCGGTCAGGAAAAACTTCTGAACGCCCGCGTCCTCGTGATCGGCGCCGGCGGGCTCGGCGCCCCGTTGCTGATGTATCTTGCCGCCGCGGGCGTCGGCACTCTGGGCGTGGTCGACGACGATGTTGTGGATCTGTCCAACCTCCAGCGCCAGGTTATTCACGGCACCGGCAATATCGGCATGGCGAAGGTTGAAAGCGCCGCCGCAAGCGTTGCGGATATCAATCCGGAGATTTCGTTTGCGCCGCACCCGGTCCGCCTCAACGCTTCGAATGTCGACAGCCTGATAGAGCCATACGACCTCGTTGCCGACGGCAGCGACAATTTCGAAACGCGGTTTCTCGTCAACGACGCCTGCCATCTGGCGGGCAAGACACTCGTCTCCGCCGCGATCCTGAGGTTCGAAGGCCAGATCGCGACGTTCCGGTCCGGGCTGGGGCAGGGCGCGCCCTGTTACCGGTGCCTGTACCGGGAACCGCCGCCGCCCGGCCTGGTGCCGAGCTGCTCCGAGGGCGGCGTTCTGGGCGCGCTGGCAGGGGCCGTCGGCTCCCTGCAGGCAATCGAGGTTCTCAAAGAAATCATGGGTATCGGCGACAGCCTCGCCGGCTGGCTGATGATCTACGATGCGCTCTCAAGCGAGGTGCAGAAAATGAAACTGCCCCGCGATCCCGCCTGCCCGCTCTGCGGCGACGCCCCGTCGATTACCGATCTGTCGGCCCACGTTGCGTGATGGCATCGCCCGACAAACTCTCCCTGATTATCCAGTCCGGCGATTACGACCGTGTCCATTATGCGCTGGTGATGGCGAGTGCCGCCCTCGCCGTGGGCAAGCCGGTCACCCTGTTTTTCACAATGGCGGCGACCCGTGCCCTGACGGCCGGCTGGGCGGACGATGCCCGAGAGGCGGCATTCGCCGCGAACGGTCTTGCGACATTCGAAGAGCTTCTCTCCGCCTGCAGCGAACTGGATGCGACATTCATGGTCTGTGAGCTGGGGCTGCGCGCCGAAATGCTGAGCCGGGAAGATTTACGGGGCGATATCCGGATCACCGACGGCAGCGCGGTGAGTTTTCTGACGGATGCTTCGGATAAGGGCGCGATGCTGTACGTCTGATTTACGGCAGCGCCCGATTCAGATCTTGTAGACGCGGTCCCGCGGATTGTGCTGGTCGACGAAACTGCGAATATTGACGATGACTTTCTCGCCCATCGCGATGCGTCCTTCATGGGTCGCGGAACCGAGATGCGGCGCGAGCACGACGTTGTCCAGCTTGAGCAAGGCCGGTTCGATCTCAGGTTCGCGCTCATACACATCGAGACCCGCGCCGGCAATCTTGTTTTCCGTCAGCAACCGGGCGAGCGCCGCCTCGTCGATGATTTCGCCGCGCGCCGTGTTGACCACGAACGCATGGGGCTTGAGCAGATTCAAACGCTCTTCGTTCAACAGATGATGGGTTTCGCTGGTATGGGGACAGTTAATGGAAATGAAGTCCATATGGGCCAGCATCTGATCCAGGCTTTCCCAGTATGTCGCCTCCAGCTCGGTTTCGATCTCCTCGTGAAGACGCCGCCGGTTATGGTAGTGCACGGTCATGCCGAAGCCTTTTACCCGTCGGGCGACGGCCTGGCCGATGCGGCCCATACCGATAATGCCGAGCCGTTTGCCGGAAATCCGGTGGCCGATCATGAATGTGGGCGACCACCCTTCCCATTTGCCTGAACGGACCAGGCGGTCTCCCTCTGCCAGCCGGCGGGGAGCCGCAAGCAACAGGCAGGCCGTCATGTCGGCCGTATCGTCTGTCAGGACGCCCGGCGTGTTGGTCACCACGATCTTCCGGGCATTTGCGGCGTCGAGATCGATATGGTTCACGCCGACGCCGAAATTCGCGATCAGTTTGACGGAATCGGGCAGGCGCGCGATCAGGTCGGCATCGATCCTGTCTGTTACCGTGGGGACCAGCACGTTCGCGCCCTCGGCCGCCGCCACTATTTCATCAGCCGTCATCGGCGCATCACTGGCATTCAGACGCGCGTCGAACAGCTCCATCATGCGCGTCTCCACGTCTCCTGGCAGCGTCCGGGTAACGATGACGACCGGTTTCCGATTGGGCATATTCAGCCCGTCTCCCTGAACCTGTTAACTCTTGGCATTGATTGACTCTGGCGTATCAGGGCCAAGTGCCGTTGTCCAGACATGTTGCCGCACCATCGTCCGGCATGCAATCCACGCTCCGGGAGGGGTGAAGTAGCGGGGATATACCGAACGACAACCGAAGACATGGAGCGATTCACCGCACCGGTTTATACTGCCGCCATGTTCCGACCACTGATGATCCTGATCGCCGTTGTCGCGGCGACCGCCCTGCTTCTGGCGACCCCTCTGGTCGCCATCGCCGAGACCGGTCTGCCCCTGCCGCGCTTCGTGTCGCTGCGCGCCAACAAGGTGCATCTGAGGACGGGCCCCGGCGTCCGTTACCCCGTGGACTGGATATTCGTTCAGCGCAACCTGCCGGTCGAGATCGTGGCGGAATTCGAAAACTGGCGGAAAGTGCGGGACTGGCAGGGCACCGAAGGCTGGGTACATCGTACCATGCTGTCGGGCCGGCGAACAGCAATCGTGACGGGCGGTATTCAGCCGCTCCGGGAGGAGCCTTCCGCGAGTTCCAGACTCACCGCCCGCGTGATGGAGAAGGTCATCGCCAAGGTGCTTGAATGCGAGGGTGAGTGGTGCCGTATCGAGATCGGCAAACAACGCGGCTGGATGCGGCGCACCCATTTCTGGGGCGTCTACCAGAACGAACGGATCGATTGATTCGGGCGATGAAATCAGCGCGATCGTTGCTGAAGGCGCTGCGGTCGCGGCGTCCGCAGTAGCGGGCCGGTGAAGCCGGAAAGGGGTTTGCGGTCGTCGCGACCGAGATGAAATCCCTCGCCGACCAGACCGCGAAGGCGACAGAGGAAATCTCAGACCAGGCAAACGAGATCCAGACGGCGATCGGGGAGATCAGCGCCACGATCAACTAAGGTCGCGGGCAGCAGGCACAGTCCGCTGCCAAAGATTCACCCGGCGATGCCGAACACACAGAGACGCGGCCTGAGTGGTAGGCTTGGCTGAATCGGCACAGAACGCGCTTTAAACCGCATACCGGGGCCGGGCCCGAAATACATGGAAAGACTTGTTCAGGCGCTTTGATCGGATGCGCAGGCGCCCCGTATCGTGACCTGGTTGCCCACCCCGTCATAGACGAGATCGTCGAATCCCGCGGCCATGGCGAGCGACATACCCCGACCGTGCAAGATATGTCTGGGTGCCGTGGTCTCATCGAGATGCTTGCGCCAGTTAAAGCCGGGGCCCTGATCGGTGATGTGGATCTTGAACTGCTCACCATTACGCAGCAGCTCAACCGATGCAAACCGGTCACCGTATTCCGCGCTGGCAAGGCGCCTTTCGATTTCGGCCTGCCATGTTCCGCCGGCAAGCAATTCCGACTTATGATCGAAATCGATCTCCAGATTTCCGTGCTCGACGGCATTGATGGCTAATTCCCGCAAACCGAGCGTGGCCTCGGGCGCGAGCGCCAGCGCGGTTGTAGCGATCTTTACGCACTGATCGATATCGTCAAAGGTCTGAACCTTCAGCGTGGCGTGAAAGTGCCTGAAGTGGCTGGCTAGCGGTTTCTCATCGCCTTCGACGCAGCGCAAGGTGCGGGATATCCACGCAACCGCGTCGATATGGAGCATGCCATGCATCACACAACCCGGTAGGGGCACCGCCTGATGTTTCTGCGCGCCGGCTGCCGGCATGTACGGGTCTGCAGCATCGTTCCGCTTCGAGAGATGCCTGCGCCGGCTCATCTTCAGGACTTTCCCGGCCGGGAGAGCATAATCATTGTGAGATCGTCGTTCAGCGGCTCTGTCATCGTATGGTCGAGGAAATCGGTGAGAACGACATCGAAAGGATGACGTTGCGCATCTATGCGTCCGGTCAGAGCCGCCTGCATGCGATCTTCGTCATAGACCGGGTTTATCATGTCCGGCGTCTCCGTCAGCGCGTCGCTATACAGGAACAGCGAACTGCCGGGCGGAAAAGCCTCTTCATACTCCTCATACGTAGAATCGGCCGTCATGCCGAGAGGGCGACCCGCGGATTTCAGGAATGCGCCGTCCGGATAGTCCGGCGACACAATAAATGGCTTGGGACCGGCGGCCGCCGTATAGCGCATCACATCCCGGGCCAGATCGATATAGCCGCCGATTGCCGTTGCGAACTGACCGCTCGGCAACATGCGGTGCAGTTTCAGGTTCAATTTTTCGGCGTAGCGGACCTGGTCCTGCGGATCGAAGACCATGGTGGAGGTGAGAGACTGAAACCGGAACGTATTCAGGGATGCAACCACCCCGTGCCCGGTAAAATCGATGACGCTGAAACCGATACGGTGCGTATCGATCGGCCAGACGTTCCACATATCGCCGCCCAGTTCATCGCAGGTCTGGAAGTGGCTTTTGATTTCGATATCGTACGCGTCGTGCAATGCCAATAACGCCTGCGCACTGGGCATGAGCTGGTGTTGCATGTGCCGCGCCGTCTGAAGATCGCGTTCCATGGATTCGCGGTACTTCGAGAGCTCATTCAGCATATGACGGTTCTGAAGGTGAATACCGACCCTGGCCAGCAATTCAGCATCGTTAATCGGTTTGCCCACCATGTCCGTCGCGCCGGACCGGAAAATCTCTTTACGGTCCTCTGCTGAATCGGCCGCTGTCTGTACGAGCACCGGCAACAGTTCATGTTTCGGATCGGCGCGCAGCTTCTTGCAGACTTCGAGGCCACTCATCCGCGGCATTTGGAGGTCCAGGACCACGAGGTCCGGATTGGCGGCGGCTATAATGTCGAGCGCTTCATCCCCGTCGGCGGCAAAGAGCAGATTCTCGTAGCCGCCATTTGTCAGATAAATTTTGAGGAGTTCCCGGACCATTTTCTGGTCGTCGACAATCAGTATGCGGGAAGCTCGTATTGCCGCTTCGAGTGCAGCATCTGCCCGCACGGAATCAGCGATTGACTCGCCTGTCCCGTATTTGGGTTCGATAAAATTCATAGAGCGGACGCACCCCTAACCGGCAAGAGCGTTGCTGATCCCCGAGCGGGCGGCGACTGATCGCAGTTGGTTTGTCATCCGGACCCACGGCCCGGCTCCGGATCAGGCGACGATAGGAATGACTTCGTTGATCTTGGTATGCTCCAGAACCGTTTTGACGGGGCCCTGCGGACCGCGCAAAGACAAATCGATATTTGTCTGCTTGGTCTCGTCGTTCGCGAAGAGCAGCATGCCGATACCGGCCGAATCGATCGAGTTCAGACCCGACAGATCGATAATGCAGGATTTTTTGCCGGCGTCGGTGGCGGACTTCATGACTTCCTGGAATTCTTTATAGCTTGAAAACGTCAATTCGCCGGACAACGTGATTTCGACGTGATCACCATGCACGTTCATTGCATTCGCCATCTCAAATAACTCCTGTTCGTTCTATCCATGGCTTATGCCACTGGTGATAGAACCCGTTGCATCTAGGAGGTAAAAGCTAATGGCAACACATTAAGATTTCGTTTGCAGGCGTAGACCCAATCCTCGGAAATCAATGTAAAGCGCCCGAAAGTCAGTCAAAATCAGCGGAAAGGGCCGCCCGTGTGGCAGCTGACATACCGGCGGTGTGAGAATAATTTTCGTGACTGAAACCGACGGTGACGTCGACATCGGGTGACCGGAATGCAGCGACCTGGGCATCCGTGAACGGAAAATGAACGAATTGGACCGAGGACGCCTTGCCATCGGCAGTTGTACGGTCGACATCGGTTTCCGCAATGCCCATGATTTTTTCCCCGCCGACGGTGATGAAAATCGTTTCCTCCACGCCGCCGAGGGTTGCGAGAACCCTCGCGCGCCGGTCGGGATCGCCAATTTCGAACATTACCGTCGCCACCAGTTCCCGGCCCTGGGGAATCAGCGGATTGTACGCCGCAAGTTCGTCGGGAATCTGGGCTTCGCCGCCGCGTTCGATATAGAGCATTTCATGCACCTGGTTCCACATCGTTTCATAATTTTCGAAGTAGAACGTGGCATGCGGACCGACTTCCATCCGCCGGTCTTTTTTGACGGACATCAGCGCCTTTTTCCGCTCGCGGCGGGTTGAGGCGTATTCGTCGAAGGGCAGAATATCGTCGCGGGTAATCTGTCTCATATTGCTCATCCTATTTCCTTTCCTGCCGGTAGGCCTGCGCCAGCAGCTGCACCGGGTGGGGTGCGTGGACCGGCACGGCAGGCGGCGGCGTTTCCTTCTCGGCGAGCCGCTCCATCCCCTGCAGAATGTGCATACCCGCCAGCGGGCATTCCGAAACCACATATTTGGGAACATTTTCGAGCGCCTTCCGCGCGGCGGGGCGACCAACCTTTATGGCCGTTTCGAAATTATCCTTCATCATGCCCCAGGAGCCGCCGTGACCCGAGCAGCGCTCGATCACGTTCACGTCGGCATCCGGGATAAGCCGAAGCAATTCAGCGGCCTTCTGGCCCATGTTCTGGGCCCGGGAATGACAGGCAAGGTGGACCGTCACAGAGCCGTCCAGCGGGCTCATACCCTCGGCCATTCCCTCGTTCTTTGAAATATCGACAACGTACTGGCTGATGTCCTGGGTCGCTTCCGAGAGCAGCTTTATATCCGGATCATCGGGAAGGATCAGGGGCCATTCGAATTTAAGCATCAGCGAACAGCTCGGCGTCAAGGCGACCACGTCATAACCCTTTTCGATCCAGGGCTTGAACTCGGCGGCGACTTTCCGGGCCGCCTCCGCAACGGCGGCGATATCGCCATGTTCCAGCTTCGGCATGCCGCAACAGGCCGGGTGCAGCACTTCTGTCTCGACACCGTTCTTCGCCAGCACTTCCAGGGCATCCATGCCCATTGCGGGATCGTTGTAATTGACGAAACAGGTCCCGTAGACGACAGCCTTGCGGCCGGCAGCGGGCGCCTGTTCATTGCGTGCCGGGGCTTCCTTTTTCGCCCGGTCTGTCAGGGTCTTGCTGTGAAATTTTGGCAGAGCAGCCTTGGCGTCGATCCCGGTTACGGCCTGCATGATGGGGCGCGTCAGCTTGTTGTCCGTGCCGGTCGCCCAGTTTGACAGGGGGGCAACAGCGCCGGCGAGCTTGCCGTTCCGGTCGGTCTCGGAAATCTGTTTGGCGACGAAGGGAACCTCGCCTTTTTTGAGTTCCACCGCGCGGTATCGCAACATCAGATGCGGAACGTCCAGGTTGAATTCATGGGGCGGCACGTACGGACACTTGGTCAGGAAGCACATGTCGCAGAGGGTGCAGGCGTCGATGACCGGCTTGAAATCGTTTGAATCGACCGTGTCGAGCTCCATGCTCTCGGATTCGTCGATCAGATCGAACAGGAGCGGGAACGAGTCGCACAGGTTGTGGCAACGGCGACAGCCATGGCAGATGTCGAACTGGCGACGCAGCTCCGCGTCGAGTTTTTCCTCGTCATAGAAATCCGGTTCCTGCCAGGGGATAGGATGGCGTTCCGGCGCGCCCAAACTGCCTTCAGACATCGGTCGACCTCGTTTTTATTCAATATTTTCATGGTTTTGCGCATCTGACGGGCGGCACGCACAAGCTCGTGACGTATCCCGGACCGGATGCGGTCGCAACCACCGGCCCCGATGGGGCCGGTGGTGAATCGGATTACCCGAGTTCGTCGAGAGCCTTCTGGAAGCGTCCCGCATGAGAGCGTTCAGCCTTGGCAAGGGTCTCGAACCAGTCGGCGATTTCGTCGAAACCTTCGTCACGGGCTTCGCGCGCCATGCTGGGATACATGTCGGTGTATTCGTGGGTTTCACCGGCAACAGCCGCCTTCAGGTTGTTTTCGGTCGAACCGATGGGCTCACCCGTTGCGGGATCGCCGGTTTCCTCGAGATATTCGAGATGGCCGTGCGCGTGGCCGGTTTCACCTTCGGCAGTGGACCGGAAAACGGCGGCAACGTCGTTGTAGCCTTCGACATCGGCCTTTTGTGCGAAATAAAGATAGCGGCGATTGGCCTGCGATTCGCCGGCGAAAGCCTCTTTCAGGTTGTTCTCGGTCTTCGTTCCACCAAGTGACGGCATGTCACACTCCTTGTTCTGGTTATGAAGTCAGTCGTTTTGATTTGCTGAATCACAAATTGCTGTGTCCTGCGATCCGTTTCCTGCCGGACCGGGCAACAGCGCTTCCGCCGCTGCCCACGGTTTATATAGGCTGGACAATGACCGCCGTCAATAGTTTAGAATTATTCCAGAAAAGAAAGCCGCGAGAATGCGCAGCTTCAGTCGTCGGCGCTGACCCGGACGATGACATCAACCCGTTGAACGGACTTGCCCGAGGGGGCGGCGGGCAGAGCGGACACATTGATCAGCTCGCACGGGATATCTTCTAGGGAACCGGTATCTTCATGGAAAAAATGATGATGATCGCCGGTATTCGTATCGAAATAGGACCGCCCGGCTTCAACCACGACTTCGCGCATGATGCCCGCTTCGGTGAACTGGTTCAGTGAGTTGTATATCGTCGCCAGAGATACGCTAACACCCGCGGCACGGGCTTCGGCATGAAGCTCTTCGGCGGTCACATGGCGATTTTCGCCCTCAAACAGAAGCTTCGCCAGGGCGATGCGCTGTCGGGTAGGCCGAAGGCCTGCCTGTTTGAGGCGCGCAATGACGCCAGAAAACGGCCGGTTATGAGACGTATTCTCAGTCATAGGGTAGATATAGGACGTATGACAGAAAATTTAAAGCCCAAAAAACACAAGGCCCAATCCCGACAATTGGAATTGATCCAAAGTGTATTCGCTAAACTCCGGGGAAAGGCCCCTAATCGCCGGTATGCAGCCGGTCGACCAGTTGCTTGACGGTAGGAATAAATCCGTTCGAATAAAACGGATCGTCCTTAAACTTGAAGGCGTTATGGCCGGCAAACATCAGCTGCTCATCGACGGGATCACCGTGAACGATATCCTGCAGCGTCTTCTGGATGCAATAGGAGCGCGGGTCCGGTCGGCGGCCCGTCGTGCCGGCCTCATTCTGCGCCCAGTTGGAAAACTGGCACTGGGACAGGCACCCCATGCAGTCTGATTGATCGATGCGGATCTGCCTGCCTTTTTCGGGCGTGACGAAGATCACGGTCGAATCCGGCGTCCGGATACCATCGGTATATCCTTCGGACATCCATTGCTCCGCGCGCGCCTTGTCGGCGGCGGTCACGAATATCTTTCGGCCGCGCAGGCCGATCTTGAATTCATGGCTCAGTTCCCCGACGGGTTCATCGACGAACGCGATCTGACGGTCCGAACGTTCCTTCAGTTCGCGCAGGAACGGATTCCGCACCGCCGAAGAGTAGAAGCCGGTCGGGCTGAATTTATTGAGGAAGATATCGCCTTCCTCGAGGGTGAGCAGGCGGGTCTTCCATTCCTTGGAAATTGGGCTTTCCTGGGTCAGGAGCGGCCGCGTGCCGAACTGGAAGGCGACCGGCGCAACATCGGGATCCTCGATCCAGTCGGCCCAGTCGCGCAGATACCATACCCCGCCGGCCATGACGATCGGCACCGTATTCAGGCCAAGCTCGTTCATGACGGTCCGCAGTTCCGCAACACGCGGACGCGGATCCTCCGGCACGTTGGGGTCTTCGCTGTTGGACAGGCCGTTATGGCCGCCAGCGCGCCACGGGTCTTCATACACCACGCCGCCGAGCCATTCCGGGAATTTGTTGTAGGATCTTTTCCACAACGCACGGAATGCGCGGGCTGACGAAACGATCGGATAGTAATAGACGCCGTAATCGGCCGAAATCTGGGCAATCTTGTAGGGCATGCCCGCGCCGCACGTAATGCCATGAATAAGGCCCTTTGCACCGCCCAGAACGCCGTGCAGCACCCTTTCGGCACCGCCCATTTCCCACAGGACATTCATGTGTATCCGGCCTTCGCCGCCGGATACATCGTGGGCGATCCGCGCCTGGGCAAGCCCGCCCTGGATGGCATAGGCCAGCAGTTCTTCGTGCCGGTCACGCCGCGTGCGTCCGTGATAGGACAACGGAATGATCTTGCCGTTTTCGTCGTAGGAATCAGCGTTTACACCAGAGAATGTGCCGACCCCGCCGGTTGCCGCCCATGCCCCCGAGCTTTCGCCATTGGACACAGCGATACCCTTGCCGCCCTCCACGAGTGGAGCGACCTCCTTGCCGGAAATGACAAGCGGTTGCAACGGTTTCAGAATCTATCTCCCGGACACGTGCCCTATGAACACTATTATATGAAGGGTTCGCGAAACGGCCAGTCCCGGACGGTGAATTAGTTCACCGCCCGGGACCGGAACGCGTTCTTTTCGGCCTGAAAGATCAGGCTTCGGCGTCGGCGTCTTCCTTTTTATCGGAGAGATCTTCGCCGGTTTCCTGATTGACGACTTTCATCGACAGGCGGACCTTGCCACGATCGTCGACGGCCAGAACCTTGACCTTTACCTGGTCGCCTTCGTTGACAACATCGGTCACCTTGTCGACCCGGCGGTTTTCCAGTTCGGAAATATGCACCAGACCGTCGCGGGAGCCCATGAAGTTCACGAATGCGCCGAAGTCGACGACCTTGACCACCTTGCCGGTATAGATCATGCCGATTTCCGGCTCGGCAACGATGCCCTTGATCCAGTTGACGGCGGCTTCGGCAGCGGCGTTATCCACCGACGATACCTTGATCGTGCCGTCATCTTCGATATCAACCTTGGCGCCGGTTTCATCGCAGATTTCGCGAATGACCTTGCCGCCGGTGCCGATAACTTCACGGATCTTGTCCTTCGGAATCTGGAAGGTCGTGATCCGCGGCGCGAAGTTGCTCACTTCTTCACGGCCGGATGTCAGCGCTGCCGCCATCTCGCCCAGGATATGCATACGACCGCCCTTGGCCTGGCCGAGCGCGACCTGCATGATTTCCTCGGTGATGCCGGTGATCTTGATATCCATCTGGAGGGCGGTGATGCCTTCCTCGGTGCCGGCCACCTTGAAGTCCATGTCGCCAAGGTGATCCTCATCGCCGAGAATATCGGACAGAACGGCAAAGCGATCGTCTTCCTTGATCAGTCCCATGGCGATACCCGCACACGGACGGCGCAGCGGAACGCCCGCATCCATCAGCGACAGCGAGGTGCCGCAGACGGTCGCCATCGAGGACGAACCGTTGGATTCGGTGATTTCCGACACGACACGCATCGTGTAGGGGAAGTCTTCCTTGGCCGGCAGCAGGGCGCGGATGGCACGCCAGGCGAGCTTGCCGTGACCGATTTCGCGACGGCCCGGAGACCGCAGGAAGCTGGCCTCGCCGACCGAGTAGGGCGGGAAGTTGTAGTGCAGCAGGAAGTGCTCGCGATATTCGCCTTCAAGCGCGTCGATGATCTGCTCATCCTGTCCGGTGCCGAGCGTCGCGGTCACGATCGCCTGGGTTTCACCCCGGGTGAACAGGGCGGAACCGTGCGCACGCGGAAGGATGCCGACCTCGGATGCGATCGGCCGGACGGTTTCGAGGTCGCGGCCGTCGATACGCAGCTTGGTGTCGAGGATGGCATTGCGGACGATGTCTTTTTCGACGGTCTTCAGCATGCCCTTCGCGCGTTCCTGAATGCTCTCGTCGTCATCGGCGAAAGCTTCCATGGCGGCGGCTTTGGCGGCGCCAATCTTTTCGACACGGGCCTGCTTGACGGTTTCCTTGTAGGCATCGCGGAGGCCGGCTTCGGCCGCGGCGGTGACACGTGCAAGGAGCTCGGCCTCATCGTCGGGGGCCTGGGGAACGTCCCAGGGCTCTTTCGCGCAGACTTCCGCCAGCTCGACAATCATGTCGATGACCGGCTGGAAGCTCTCATGCGCGAACATAACCGCGCCCAGCATGACATCCTCGGAAAGCTCGTTGGCTTCCGATTCCACCATATTGACCGCGTTCGCTGTACCGGCAACGACCATGTCGAGGTCGGTATCTGCCATCTGGTCCTGAAGCGGGTTCAGCACATATTCGCCGTCGATATAGGCAACGCGGGCGGCGCCGATCGGGCCCATGAAGGGAATTCCCGAAATGGTCAGCGCAGCCGACGAGCCGACGAGTGCGACGATATCGGGATCGTTTTCAAGATCATGCGCCATCACGGTGCAGATGACCTGCGTTTCGTTCCGGAACCCGCTTGCGAACAGAGGACGCAGCGGACGGTCGATCAGGCGGGACGTCAGCGTTTCCTTTTCGGACGGACGGCCTTCGCGCTTGAAAAAGCCGCCCGGAATTTTACCGGCGGCAAATGTCTTTTCCTGGTAGTTGATCGTCAGCGGGAAAAAATCGATCCCCGGCTTCGGCGATTTCTGCGCCACGGCGGTGCAGAGGACCTTCGTTTCGCCATAGGTGACCATGACGGCCCCGTCGGCCTGCCGGGCGATTTTCCCGGTTTCGATGATGAGCGGACGACCGCCCCATTCAATTTCCTTACGGTGTTCGTTGAACATATCTTACATTCCTTCCTAAGCCCGCCGCCCTACGCGGTCGGGCCGGTTTCGCATCGGCAATGTGCATTGACGCGGCCGGCGGGCGTTCGACCCTTGCCGGACTTTGCGCGCGACCCCCATGGCCGCGACCGTTTATCCGCATTCGCATATATGCGACACCGGCCCGCGATGTCGCAGGCCGGTGAAGATATCAAAGCGAATACTGTCTTCTGATCAGCGCCGGAGTCCGAGGCTTGCGATCAGTTTCTCATAGCGCGATTGATCCTTGCGCTTGAGATAATCCAGCAGGCGCCGTCTCTGGCCGACCATCATCAGCAGGCCACGACGCGAGTGGAAATCCTTTTTGTGTTCTTTCAGATGTTCCGTGAGGTTGCCGATGCGCTCCGAGAGGATAGCGACCTGAACCTCGGGCGAGCCTGTATCGTACTCGCCGGTGGAATATTCCTTGATGAGCTCTGTCTTGCGCTCTGCCGTAATCGACATCGTTTACTCCGTTTCCGCGCCCGTCATGGGGGCGCCTTCGATGTTAAGCACCCGAACCGGCCGGATTTCCTCTCCTTCGAGACGGGCGAGCGCGACCGGGATTTCTCCCGACATGGCACACAGAACATCTCCGTCGCGTATTGCGTCCAACTCGTTCGCATCGACGAAAATGGTACTGCCGCTTCGCGCCCGGACCGCGCGTCCATGACGCAGGTGGTCGGTCTGGGTATCCGTCATGGCCAGCGCCGGGATGTCGTCCAGCGCGGTCGTGACGGGCAGCAAGCTATCTTGCGGGGGGGCAGATAGCATGGTTTCGGCCAGTTTATCCAGCGAAATCGCATCTTTTTCAGAAAACGGGCCGCAGAGCGTCCGCCGCAGCTCCGATACATGGGCAACAGACCCGAGACGGACCCCTAAATCGCGGGCCAGGCTGCGGATATAGGTCCCTTTACCGCAATCGACTTCGAACACGGCGTGATCCGCATCGGGCCGGTCAATGAGCTCGAAGCGGCTGATCTCCACATTCCTGGCCGGCGGAAGTTCACCGTTGCCGTCGCGGGCCATTTTATAGGACCGTTGCCCATCTATCTTGATCGCGGAATAGACCGGCGGCACCTGCGACACGGTGCCCGTGAATTCGGACAGGGCCGCCCGGATCGCGGCATCGTCCGGCCGGATATCGCTGGTCGCGATGACACGGCCTTCCAAATCGTCGGTATCCCGCGCCTCGCCGAAACACGCGGTAAACCGGTATGCCTTTGCGCCATCCATTACGTAGGGAACGGTTTTTGTGGCCTCGCCCAGGGCGATCGGCAGAACGCCGGTCGCCAGCGGGTCGAGCGTGCCGGCGTGACCGGCTTTCTGTGCATCGAATATGCGGCGCACGCGGCCCACAACCTGGGTTGATGTGACGCCGATATCCTTGTCGACCGCGATCCAGCCGTGAACCGCCGCGCCGCGGCGTTTACGCCCCATCTTCTTCCTTACCGACGTCGCGATCTTCGTCAGGATCCTCGTCCCGAAGCGCGTTGACGTCGGCCGAGACAACCGGGCTGCGCAGCAGGGCCTCGATATGGTCGGCATTGTCGAAAGTGGCGTCGAGCTCGAAGGACAGGGACGGCAAACGTCGCAGATCAACTTCGGCCGCCACGCGCCGGCGGAAAAACGGGGCTGCCCGGTTCAGACTGACCAGAATTTCATCGCTTCCGGCCCCGCCGAGCGGCATGACATAGGCGGTCGCATTGCGCAGGTCAGGGCTGACCCGGACCTCGGTAACGGTAATCGTGACACCGTCCAGACCGGGATCGTTCGCCTCGCCGCGGTCGATCAGCTGCACCAGGATATGCCGGATGACCTCGCCGATACGCAACTGCCGCTGGCTGCGGGACTTCGATTCACCGCGCTTCATCTCAATAACCCGCTAAATAACCTGTTGTGACACCAAGCCGGCGCCGGTCCCGAACTGCGTGCTACAGGGTTCGGGCGATTTCCTCGACATCGAAACATTCGATGACGTCGCCGGCCTTGAGATCCTGATAGTTCTCGAACGCCATGCCGCATTCGAAACCCTGCGTGACCTCGCGCACTTCATCCTTGAAGCGCTTGAGCGTCGACAGCTTGCCCTCGTGGATAACAACGTCGTCGCGCAGAAGACGAACGCTGGAGCCGCGCCGCACCACGCCTTCGGTAACCTCGCAGCCCGCAACGCGGCCGACCTTGGTGATGTTGAACACCTCCTTGATCGCGGCGTTGCCGAGGAAGGTTTCGCGAATCTGCGGTGCCAGCATGCCGCTGAGCATCGATTTCAGATCGTCGACCAGGTCGTAAATGATCGCGTAGTAGCGAATGTCCGTCCCTTCGCTCTCGGCCAGTCGCCGTGCCTGTGCGTTCGCACGGACGTTGAAGCCGACCAGCATCGCGCCGGATGCCTGGGCAAGCGTGACGTCGGATTCGTTAATCGCGCCGACGCCGGAATGCAGCACCCGCACCGAAACTTCGTCGGTACCAAGATTGTGCGCGCTCTGGAGGATCGCTTCGACCGAGCCCTGAACGTCGCCTTTGACGACGATGGGGATCTCCTGGACTTCGCCTGCCTGGATCCGGTCGAACATCTGGTCAAGCGTGCCGCGCGCACCGGCCTGAACCTTGGCATCGCGATTGCGGCGATTTCGGAAATCGGTGATTTCACGCGCCCGCGCCTCGTTCTCGACAACACCGAACTCGTCACCGGCGTTCGGCGTGCCGTTCAGGCCGAGAATCTCGACCGGCATGGACGGCGTGGCGGAATCGACGCGCGCACCCGTATCGTCGATCAGCGCCCGGACCTTGCCCCACTCGGCCCCGGCGACAACGATATCGCCCACATTCAGCGTGCCGCGCTGCACCAGTACGGTCGCGACCGACCCGCGTCCTGTTTCGACCTTCGCTTCAACAACAACGCCTTCGGCATCCCGGTCGGGGTTTGCCTGAATCTCGAGGATTTCCGACTGAAGGATGATCGCTTCTTCCAGCTTGTCAAGATTTGTCTTCTTCAGCGCCGACACTTCTACCGAGAGAACGTCGCCGCCGAGATTTTCGACGACCAGTTCATGCGACAGCAATTCATTGCGCACCCTGTCCGCATTGGCATCGGGCCGGTCCATCTTGTTGATCGCAACGATGATCGGCACGCCTGCCGCCTTGGCATGGTCGATCGCCTCTACGGTCTGCGGCATGATGCCGTCATCGGCGGCAACGACGAGCACCACGATATCCGTGGCGTTCGCGCCGCGCGACCGCATGGCGGTGAATGCTTCATGGCCGGGAGTATCGAGGAACGTAATCTTGTCGCCGCTCGCCATCCGGACCTGATAGGCGCCGATATGCTGTGTGATGCCGCCTGCTTCGCCGGCGACCACGTCGGTCGACCGCAGCGCATCCAGCAGCGATGTCTTGCCGTGATCGACATGACCCATGATGGTGACCACCGGCGGGCGCGGCTGAAGATTCGTATCGTCCTTGTCTTCGGCGCCCTTCAGGCCGATTTCGACATCCGCCTCGGAAACGCGCTTCGGCGTATGGCCGAACTCGGTCACAACCAGTTCCGCGGTATCCGCGTCGATCGTCTCGGTTATCGTCGCCATGATGCCGTTATTCATCAGCGCCTTGATGATATCGCCGGCACGCTCGGTCATACGATTGGCGAGTTCCTGCACCGTGATGGTGTCTGGAATAATTACTTCTCGGAACACTTTTTTCGATTCCTTCGGCCCGGATGCTGCACGCTTTTCGCGTTCCCGCTGGCGGCGTACGGAAGCCAGGCTGCGCTGACGCTCGTCATCGTTCAGCGCCTGTGAAATGGTCAGCTTGCCGCTACGACGGCGCGAATCGCCCCGGCGCGCCGCAGGTTTGCGCGCATCGACCTTGTCGTCCTGGCCGGCATCGTCGTCTTTTACGGGCGCGCGAACCTCGGTTTTCGCCTTGGCTTTCGGCTTCGCCGTATCTGCAGCGCTCGGATCGGGGGTCTCAAGCCGGGCCGCCTGTTCCGCGGCGCGGCGCGCGGCCTCTTCATCGAGACGATGCCGCTCCTGTTCCTCGGCGCGGCGACGTTCTTCTTCTTCCTTGCGGCGCTGTTCTTCGATTTCGCGCTGACGGGCCTCTTCTTCCCGGCGGCGGGCTTCCATGGCTTCGCGCTCGGCGCGATTCTCGGCAATCTCGGTCTCGGTCTGCCGGGCGCCTTCAAGGGCGCGCGTCCGGGCAGCGCGCTCCTGTTCCGTCAGGGTCCGCGCTGGCGCGACCGTTTTCTTTACCGGCGCCGGTTCAACCGGCGCATCGACAACGGGTGCGGCTTCTTCGATCTTGGGCTGGTCGCGAATTTCCGTCATCGCGCCATCGTCTGCCTGCTTGAAGGTGCGCTTGCGGCGCACTTCGACAGCGACGGCCTTCGTGCGGCCGTGAGAAAAGCTTTGGCGAACCTGGCCTGCATCAACAGTCTTGTTGAGCTCAAGCTTGCCGGGTCGCGAGAGCGACAGCTTTTTCTTCTTGCCGTCAGTCGTTTCTTTCTGGTCTGTCATCTTCCGTCAGCTTTCCTGCAACTCAAGATCGGTGCCGATATCGGCACCTTCGCTTTTTATTCCCGCGCAACGCTGCGCTTCCCTCGACAAACGGTCTGCAAGACCGCCTGCCAGGACCGCTGCGTGCACGACTCTGTCCCGCCCGAAGGGCGCCCCGAGCCGGTCCGCCGTCCATAACGACAGCGTTTCGACCCCGGTCGCACGCCGGGCAAGTTTTTCACGCCCGTCATCGGCACCGTCCGAGGCTTCAATCAGAAGCGCCACGTCGCCGGTTTCCAGCGCCGCCCGAACCTTTTCAAACCCGGCAACCGCCGCGCCAGATCGCCGCGCCAGCCCGATCATATCGAGACAGCGGCTGTCCATCAGCGCGGCAAGGCGATCGGGCAGGTCCGCCGGTACCTTGACGTTCCGGCGGGCAGCCTTCGAGAACGTATTCTCGGCGCAAGCCCGCCTTATTATATCGCCGCGCGCCGTCAACCACAATCCGCGCCCGGGCAGCTTCTCTTCGAGGTCGGGCACAACCTCTCCGTCGGGCGAGATGGCGAAGCGGACCAGCATCCCACGCGGGGACGTTTCGCGCGTATAGATGCAGCGCCGTTCGGGCATCTGCTTTTCGGAGCGGGCCATGCCGTTACGCTCAGCCCTCCCCGGCGGGGGCCGTTTCCTCGGCAACCGCGTCGACGGGCTCTTCCGCTGCCGGCGCGTCTTCATCGTCGAACCAGTGCGCCCGCGCAGCCATGATGATAGCGTTGACCTGTTCTTCGTCCAGCCCGTAATCGGCAAGGATACCGCGGCCCTCACCTTCACGGTTGCCCGGATCGTTCAGTTCGTCTGTCGCCAGATCGCCCAGATCGTCGAGGGTTTTTATCCCCGCTTCGCCAAGCGTGACCACCATCGCCGGCGTCAGGCCGTCCAGGGCGGCGAGATCGTCGTCAACGCCAAGTTCACGGCGCATTGTCGCAAGACGTTCTTCCTCCTCGGACAGGAAGCTGTTGGCCCGGTTCCGGAGTTCCTCGGCAATATCCTCGTCAAAGCCCTCGATTGACAGCAGGTCTTCGATCGGCACGAAAGCGACTTCTTCAATGCTGGAGAAACCCTCGGTGACCAGCAGATGGGCCAGCACGTCGTCGACATCGAGACCGTCGATAAACATCTGCGAACGCGACCGGAATTCTTCCTGACGACGTTCGGATTCCTCCTCCTCCGTCAGGATCATGATGTCCCACTGGGTCAGCTGCGACGCCAGGCGCACGTTCTGGCCGCGCCGCCCGATTGCCAGGCTGAGCTGCTCGTCGGGGACAACCACCTCGATCTTCTGCTGTTCCTCATCGAGCACGACCTTGGTCACCTCGGCCGGGGCAAGCGCGTTGACGATAAAGGTCGCCGGGTCAGGCGACCACTGGATGATATCAATCTTCTCGCCCTGCAGTTCGCCGACGACCGCCTGGACACGGCTGCCGCGCATGCCGACGCAGGCGCCGACCGGGTCGATGCTGGAATCGTTCGACAGCACCGCGATCTTGGCCCGGCTGCCCGGATCGCGGGCGACCGACTTGATCTCGATAATGCCGTCATAGATTTCCGGCACTTCCTGCGCGAAAAGTTTTGCCATGAACTGGGGGTGGCTGCGCGACAGGAAAATCTGCGGACCGCGAATTTCCTCGCGCACGTCATAGATGTAGGCCCGCACACGGTCGCCGGGGCGCAGGGATTCGCGCGGAATGGATTCGTCCCGCCGGATCACACCCTCGGCGCGGCCGAGATCGACCGTGATATTGCCGAATTCGGTCCGCTTGACGATGCCATTGACGATTTCGGTGACGCGGTCCTTGTATTCCTCGTACTGGCGCTTGCGTTCCGCTTCACGCACTTTCTGGACGATCACCTGTTTTGCGGTCTGCGCGGCAATACGCCCGAAATCGATCGGCGGCAGCGGGTCGATAATAAAGTCGCCGGCAACGGCGCCTGCCTTCATCGCCTGGGCCTCTTTCGGCGTTACCTGCGTTACCTCGTTCTCGATCTCGTCGGTGACTTCGAGGTAGCGCGCGAGCTTGATATCGCCGCTTTTGCGGTCGATCTGGGCGCGGACATCGTGCTCCAGCCCGTATTTGGAGCGGGCGGCTTTCTGGATTGCCATTTCCATGGCCTCCAGCACTTCTTCAGCCTCGATCGATTTTTCCCGCGCAACCGCATCCGCGATCTGCAGCAGTTCCAGCCGGTCGTAGCCTGCGACCGGAATGTTTTCCATATCAACCATTTTCGTTCTTCCGTTAGCGTTAAACGTTTTCTTTGTTCTGTTTGTGCGCCTTCTGGCTGGCGGCGATCAACTCGTCCGTCAGCACCAGTTTGGCGCGCAGTATATCCTCGAAAGGAATCTCGTAGGTTTCTCCGTCGACTTCCATGAGGATCGTCTCACCCTCGACGCCTTTTAACTTGCCGCGAAAGCGCTTGCGATCGACGATTGCCTCCCGCGTATCGATCCGCGTCTCGAAACCCGCAAAACGGGTAAAATCTTCCAGCCGTACCAGCGGACGATCCATGCCGGGAGAACTGACTTCCAGCGTGTAGGCCTCCGTGATCGGGTCTTCGACGTCAAGGATCGTCGAAATATTGCGGCTGATACTGGCGCAATCTTCAACATTCATCTCCACACGGTCCTTGCGTTCCGCCATAACCTGCAGACACCGGTCTGACGCACCGCCGCTGATCTGTACGCGCACGAGATCATATCCCATCGAATCGAGGGACGGTTCTATCAGCCGTGCGACTAGTGAAGCCTGATCCATCGTCGTTACGTCTCGCCCAATTACGTCTCGCCCAAGTCTCTCTGGCCGTGCCAGTTCTCTCTGGTTCTGCGCGTATCTTTTGTCTGGCCAGGCGCCTGTCCGGTCACCCAATAAAAAAAGCGGGCCGGGCCCACTCTTCTAAGCTTTTATTCGGTCCCCGGGAGGGCCTGTGGTTAAGTGTCGCGTAACCTAGTCCCGGCCAGCGCCGAAGGCAAGCCTTTATAGTGCCTCAGTCAGCGTCCCGATCCCGCCGGATATAGGTCAGAAAAGCGCTGCTGCGGCCTGCCCTGCCGGCCTTTTGCTCATATCGGGTGGCGGGCCAGTCGTCCGGGCGGACGCGCCAGTCCCCGGGTACACGGGCCTGCCACGAGAAGGCCTGCTGTTTTTGCATGTGCCACAGAATCCATTCCAGATATCCCGGATCGTCAGTTGCGATGCGAAGTTCCGCGCCGTCCCGCAGGGCATCCGCAAGACGGTCGATAACCGGCGTGGAAACAATCCGGCGCTTGTTGTGCCGCGTCTTGGGCCAGGGGTCCGGGAACAGGATGAACGCCCGATCTATTGACGCGGCCGGCAGGCGATCGACCAGCTGACGCGCGTCATCCCTGTACAGCCGGACATTGTGGAGGTCGTCGTCCCGGATGTGCCCGAGCAGCTTGACCACACCGTTGATAAACGGCTCGCAGCCGATAATGCCCGTGCGCGGATTGTTTTTGGCCTGCCAGGCGAGATGCTCGCCGCCGCCGAATCCGATTTCCAGCCAGATGCGGTCCATTTGCGCGTCAAACAGACGGTCAGGCGAAAACGTTTCGGGCCCTTCCGCCAGATTGATTTCGATGGACGGCAAAAGGTTTTCGACAAGCGCCTGCTGGCCGGGCCTCAGCCGTCGGCCCTGCCGCCGCCCGTAAAGTATGCGGCGGCGGGCCGGTTGGTCGCGATCAGTCAGGAGACGCTCAGTCGGCGGAATGCAGGGCTCAGGACGCCGCCGCTTTCAGGGCGTCCACCAGATCCGTTTTCTCCCAAGAAAACCCGCCATCGGCGTCGGGCTCGCGTCCGAAATGACCGTAGGCTGCAGACCGCTCATAGATCGGGCGGCTGAGCTTCAGGCCTTCACGGATCCCGCGCGGCGACAGGTCGACGACTTCCTGAATGATCGCTGCAAGTTTGTCCTCGTCCATTATTGCGGTGTCAGCAGTATCGACATAGACCGAGAGCGGCTTCGCGACGCCGATCGCGTATGCAAGCTGGATGACGCATTTCTCGGCCAGCCCGGCGGCAACGACGTTCTTCGCGACCCAGCGCGCGGCATAGGCGGCCGAACGGTCGACTTTCGACGGATCCTTGCCCGAAAAGGCCCCGCCGCCGTGGGGCGCGGCACCGCCATATGTATCGACGATGATCTTGCGGCCTGTGAGGCCGCAATCCCCGTCGGGTCCGCCGATGACAAAGCGGCCCGTCGGATTGACGTAGAATTCCTCTTCCGGGCACATCCAGCCGGCAGGCAGGATGGATTCGACATGCGGGCGCACGATTTCACGAATCCTGTCCTGGTCCATATCCTCGGTGTGCTGTGTCGATACGACGACGGATGTCGCGCGAACCGGTTTTCCGTTCTCGTACTGGAGCGTCACCTGGCTTTTGGAATCCGGGCCGAGACCTGAATTCGCGTCGGCATGGCGTGCCTTGGCAAGCGACCGGAGAATTTCGTGAGAGTAATAGATCGGCGCCGGCATGAGGGTCGGCGTCTCGGTGCAGGCATATCCAAACATGATGCCCTGGTCGCCGGCGCCTTCATCCTTGTTGCCGGCGGCATCAACGCCCTGGGCGATATCAGCGGATTGCTGGTGAAGATGGATTTCGACCTCTGCATTTTTCCAGTGGAAGCCGTCCTGCTCGTACCCGATATCCTTCACGGCATCGCGGGCAACCGCTTCGATCATGTCCTTGGTGATAGATTCCGGCCCGCGGACCTCGCCTGCCAGCACAATGCGGTTCGTGGTCGTCAGGGTTTCGCAGGCCACGCGGGACAAGGGATCCGCGCCAAGATAGAGATCCACGACGGCATCGGAGATTCGGTCGGAGACCTTGTCCGGATGTCCTTCGGAAACGGATTCGCTGGTAAAAAGATAAGTTCCCTTGGGCACGTTCTGCCTCCTCGAAATTGGTTATTGTCTGGACCCGCCCGGAAGGGTTCGATCCTGCCCAACAGGCGGTAAGTTTCTACAGGCGGTGCAGTGTTGTGACAATAACCGCGCACGAGGTCAAGCAATCTGGAAGGTGCCGATGAGTCCCGTCATCGCGACAGGACGCGTGAGAAAAGTCCCTATCGGGCGTTGCCGAAATCAGCCGTCGGCGAAGGACTTGCCAAGCTGCTTGGTCAGTTCGAACACCCGCCGGCGCACCTTTGGATCGGTGATCTTGTAATAGGAGCGCACGAGTTCGAGCGTCTCGCGTTTCGCCATCGGATCATGATCGTATTCGGCCTGCGCCTCGGCGAGGCCCGTCTTGCCGCGCTTCCGCGTGAAGGTGGGCGAAATTTCTTCGAAGAAATAGTTGATCGGAACGTCAAGGACTTCTGCAATATGGTACAGGCGGCTCGCCCCGATGCGATTAGCGCCGCGTTCGTATTTCTGGACCTGCTGAAAGGTAAGGCCAAGTGCCTCGCCCAGCTTTTCCTGGCTCATGCCGAGCATCGTCCGGCGCTGCCGGACACGACTGCCGACATGTACGTCTACGGCCTCGGGTCCGCCCCTGGTACGGATGGGGGTTGCACGCTTTTTCTTTGTCTCTTCTGGATTGTCCATAACGTTTTCGTTTTCTCGTGAATTGCTGGTCGTCGACGCCATGTTCCCCGAGAAAGCACTTGTTCGCTCCGGGCCTACCTGACTACTGACTGAGGAAGAGGGGAGTATACTCCCCTTACAACAAACTGCCACAAAATTGTTTCGACATGTTTCATTTCGTGATGGTTGATTGTCTTTTTCCCAACACAACCGCCGCTAAAAACATCAGCAGGACCATGGTCCCCGGGATACCGTTGCCGTATCGGGAGAACAGGGTCCGGCTGGCTGACGCCAGAGGAAGGCCGGAATCCAGCGCGCCGGCCCGGTCGAGACCGAGACGCGCGACCACCCGTCCATAGGAATCGATCACACCCGATATTCCGGTATTCGCGGCGCGCACCACCGGAAGACCTTCCTCGACGGCACGAAGGCGGGCAGACGCGAAATGCTGGTGGGGGCCCGCGCTGATGCCGAACCAGCCGTCATTGGTGATATTCAGCAGCCATGACGGACGATCGGCTCTGTCGAGAACGCGACCCGGAAAGATCACCTCGTAGCATATAAGCGGGCTGACGGCCGGCAGGCCCGGCAGACGAAGCGTGCGCGGGCCGGGGCCGGCGGAGAAATCGAGCGCGCCTGCGGTAATCTTCTCGAGCGGCAGATATTCCCGCAGAGGCATGTATTCGCCGAACGGCACCAGGTGATGCTTGTCGTATACGGCGGCGACTTCTGCCGCGTCGTCCACCGCCACCAGACTGTTCCAGACGCGGATCACGCGACCATCCTGCCTTTCCAGCCTGACGGCGCCGGTCAGGAGCAGGCCTTGCGGCGGCACTGCGCGCCGCATCACTGCGCGGCGCGCAGCGTCCGTCGATACCGAGAAAGGTGCCGCCGTTTCCGGCCATATCACATGAGTAGCACGGCCATCGCCGCGGTCGCCGCTCAATACCAGGTGTCGCGCATAATTCCGGGCCCGGTTTTCGGGCAGCCATTTGTCGCGTTGCGCGATATTGGGCTGAACAATTCTAAGCGTTACGCCGGGAACATCGTCGCGCGGTGCGTCGGCAAGGCGCAGCACGCCGGCAATCGCAATCAGAAAGATCAGAGCGATTCCGGGAACGCCCCAACGCCGTTGCCGCCCCGCCGGGGACCCGAACATTGCCAGCCCGGCCGCGGCAAACACTGTGACTGCGGAAAGGCCGTACACGCCGACCCAGGCCGCGGACTGAAGAACCGGCGGCGCGGCGACCCAGACATTCCCGACCGGATTCCACGGAAACCCTGTCAAAATTGTCCCCCGGACCCATTCGAAAAAGGTCCATGCGGCGGCAAGGGCAAGTATGCGGCCGATGCCGGGCGACCAGACCTTTCGGGCAAGCACGGCCATCGCACCGATGAACAGGCCAAGGCCAAACGAAAGTCCGAGGACCGCAAACGGAATCATCCAGGCGAAGCGCGCCGCATCCACAAGCAGTGCGTTGGCGACCCAGTAGAGCCCCGCCGCGAAATATCCCGCGCCGAACATCCAGCCCACACCGAATGCGCTGCGCGAGTTGGGCGCACCGTCAAGCAGCCAGACAAGGCCCGGAAAGGCAATCAGCAGCGCGGGCAGGAAATGAACCGGCGGCTGCGCCGCGACAGCCACAACGCCAAACAGGAACGCGGACAAAAGGCGGCGCCATCCGGAAACGGCCGCGAGTTTTCCTTCGAGGGTTCTGATAAAGCCGGAAATACAGGCGGCGGCACTCATCGCGCCGCATATCCCTGCGCCGAAAATGTCTGCGCCTTACGATCGACATAACGGCGGAGACGGACGTGCGCGGCGCTCATTCGCTTGGTTGGACGGGCACCTGAGACACACGCAATCGCCTGATACGACGGGGATCGGCTTCCAGAACCTCGAACTCGATACCCGATTCATGTCCGATGACCTCGCCGCGGCCCGGAACCCGCCCCGCGAGATAAAATACCAGCCCACCCATCGTATCGATATCCTCCTCCCGTTCGTCCGCCGTCAGGAACGCGCCTGCTTCGGCTTCGAAATCCTCGATCTCGAGACGGGCATCCACATCGATGATACCGCCGCCCCTGCGCACGAGTCCGGGACCGCGGTCTTCATCATGCTCGTCTTCGATCTCACCGATGATCTCCTCGACGAGGTCCTCGATTGTCACCAGCCCGTCAATGCCGCCGAATTCGTCCACCACCAGCGCCATATGCAGCCGCTGGACACGCATTTGCAGCAATAGTTCCAGAACGGGCATCGACGGCGCGACGAAGAGCGGCTTTCGGACAATCTTGCCGATCCCGGTATTCCGATCGACCTCCCAGCAGGGCAGCAGGTCCTTGATGTGCAGCATGCCGACGACGTCGTCGAGATTCTCCCGGAATACCGGCAACCGCGAATGTCCGCACGCGCTCATGAATTTTGCGACATCGGAAATAGACGTCTCGACGTCGACCGCCTTTATGTCGGCGCGCGGGACCATGACGTCATTGACCGTGACGTCGCGGACACTGAGCACATTGCGGAACAGGGTAAGTTCCTCGGCATTGTCGCCGTTGTCTTCAAGTTGAATCAGCTCTTCTATCGTGTCGCGCAGATTGTCCGCGTCGCTGCGACTTCCTGTCAGCGCACGCCACAGGTTTCTGATTCCCGAGCCGCCCTCGGATCCGTCCTCTTCCTGCGGCTTCGAATCATCGCTGAAACTGCTCATATTCCGTCGCCCCCCGCTCGCCGCTCGGCGGCAGCATATGGATCAGATACGCCGAGCGCTTCCAGTATAACAATTTCACGCCCCTCCATTCGATCGGCATCAGCATCGTTCTCGTGATCGTATCCGCACAGGTGCAGCACACCGTGAACAACGAGATGGCGCAGATGATCCGCCGGCGCGATACCCGCATTCTTCGCCTCGGCCATCACGGTTTCAATCGCAATGACAACATCGCCAAGCAACACAGGCGCAGCCGCGGGGCGCCAATCGGTTTCCGCCGGGAAGGACAGAACATTCGTCGGACCGGTCCTGCCCCGCCACTGAAGATTCAGTTCGGCAATCGCCTTATCGTCCGTCAGCAGGATGCTGAGTTCGATTGCGCTCCCGGACAGCGTCCCGGCCACGTTCTCGTCGCGCAGCGCCGCCTGCGCGGCCGCAGATACGATATTATGGGCATCCGGGATACAGACCGCCCATCCGTCGGCCTCGACAAGGATGTCGATTTCAAGGTCCGGCGCCAGACAGTCTTCAACCATTTTCATCGACCCGCGCTTCGGCCGCCTCATAGGCGTTTACGATACGTGACACCAGCTCGTGACGCACGACGTCTTCGGCATTCAGCAGCGTCGTCGAGACACCGGGCACACCGTCCAGCGTTTTGACTGCGTGACGAAGCCCGGACGCGACCCCCCTCGGAAGATCGATCTGGCTGAGGTCGCCGGTAACAACCATGCGGGCATTTTCGCCGAGCCGTGTCAGAAACATTTTCATCTGAACCGGCGTCGCGTTCTGAGCCTCGTCCAGAATGACGAACGCATTGGACAGGGTGCGGCCGCGCATGAACGCCAGCGGCGCAACTTCTATTTCGCCTGTCTCAAGCCGACGGTCTACCTGTTCGGGCGGCAGCATGTCGTAGAGGGCGTCATAGAGGGGACGAAGATAGGGATCGATCTTGTCTCGCATGTCGCCCGGCAGGAACCCGAGACGTTCCCCCGCCTCCACAGCCGGACGGGAGAGAATGATCCGGTCCACCCGGCCGGCGGTCAGCATCGACACGGCCATCCCGACCGCCAGATAGGTCTTTCCCGTTCCCGCAGGCCCAAGTCCGAAGGCAAGCTCGCTATCCATGAGGGTGCGCAGATAGCGTTGCTGTCCTGCCGACCGCGGCGAGATATGACGTTTGGGTGTGCGGATGACCAGCTTGCCCCCGCCAAGCTCCGCCACCCCCGCTGCCTGCGCCTCGGCGGCGCTGCGCGCCAGCCGCACCGCCGCATCGACCTCCGCAAGCGCGACATCCAGCCCGTCTGCCAGCCGCACGTAAAGTGACTGCAGGGCGGCACGCGCGATTTCGGCGACAGATGGATCGCCTGTGACGATTATGCTGTTGCCCCGCGATGCGACGGTGACGCCAAGGGTTTGTTCTATTCTTGCGAGATGACGGTCGAAGTCGCCGTAGAGGGCGGGAAGAAGCCGATTGTCATCGAACTCGAGTGCCAGGGACAACGGCGTGGCCGTCTCACCTGATGTGGCATGCTGACTCAAACGGTCGCTGGCTCCTGAAGGGCGGCGTCTGTGTCCCGGACGGGCAACGCCGCGAGTGAATTGGGATGGGCGGAGAGAATTCGAACGTCAACGGTTCGACCGAAAGCAGCCGCTGCGTCTGCCGCAGAACCAAAATCGACATGTACCGAATGCATCCACGGGCTGCGTCCGGCACGCTGAGAATCGCTTCGTCCGGGCCGGTCTAACAGGACAGGAATCGTCGTTCCGACAAAGGTCTCGTTGCACGATATCTGCTGCTCGTTCAACAGCGCCTGCAGACGGGACAGTCTCTCCGATTTAACTTCTTCGGAGACCGCGTCGTCCATCGCCGCCGCCGGCGTCCCCGGGCGCGGACTGTATTTGAAAGAATAGGCCTGCGCATATCCGACGGCGCGGATGAGGTCCATCGTCGCCTCGAAATCGGCGTCGGTTTCACCCGGATGGCCGACGATAAAATCGGACGAAAGCGCTATATCGGACCGCGCGGCGCGGAGTGAATCGATAATTCGCAGATAATCCGCGGCCGTATGCTGACGGTTCATCGCCGCGAGCATGGAATCCGAACCCGACTGCACCGGAAGATGCAGATACGGCATCAGCGCATCGATCCTGCCGTGGGCTTCGATCAGGTCGGGAGTCATGTCGCGCGGATGCGACGTGGTATACCGGATCCGCTCAAGACCCTCTATTGCGGCAAGCTCTGCGGCCAGTGCCGCCAGCCGCCATTCGCCGCCCGACGGGGATCGCCCGTGATAGGCATTCACATTCTGTCCGAGGAGGGTTATTTCGCGCGCACCGCCCTCCACAAGCTGGCGGGCTTCGGCGATCACATCGGCTGCGGGCCGCGAATATTCGGCGCCGCGGGTGTAGGGCACCACGCAAAAAGCGCAGAACCGGTCGCACCCTTCCTGGATGGTCAGAAATGCGGAAGCCCCCTGCGAGGCCGCCTCGGGCAGGAAATCGAACTTGGGTTCGACCGGAAACTCGGTGTCGATGATGCCGCGCCCCGCGCCCGTGCGACTGGACATTTCACGGGTCGCGCGGGCGACCATCTCAGGCAGGCGGTGATAGGTCTGCGGCCCGAAAACCAGATCCACATAGGGCGCGCGGCGGACCATTTCCGCCCCCTCCGCCTGGGCGACACAGCCGGCAACGCCAATCATCATCGGCGTTCTGCCCGCTGCGCGATCCTGCTTCAGCGCGCGCAGACGACCGAGCTCGGAATACACTTTCTCGGCTGCTTTTTCACGAATATGGCATGTATTCAGAATGACCAGATCCGCATCTTCGGGGGCGTCGACATGACTGTATCCGAGCGGCGCGAGCACGTCCGACATGCGCGCGGCATCGTACACATTCATCTGGCAACCATAGTTCTTGATATGAAGCGTTTTCGCCAAGGAGGCTTTCCCGGATCGGTTGTCAGAGCTGTCTGTCGGAACGTCTGTTGCCCACGCGCTCATCACCGTCGGCATCGGTACCCTGAACGGCCGCCAGCGCACCGCGCATTTTTCCGCTATCGCTCAATTTTCGCAAACTACCATCGGGGGTCAAACTGTCAACCGATCTATAGGCCGCGAGAGAACGGCGCGAATATCCCTGCCGGTCACGAAGCTTCCAATTTTTTCAGACCATCGAGCCGGCCTGCATTTGCGATGGACACACCGCTCGCGACCACCTGAAAACAGTGGTCGGCAAGGCCCTTTCGCGTCTCGTATTCCCGGATCGTGACGGGCTCGTGAAAGACCACATCGACCGTTGCATGGCCGAGCCCTGCCACTTCCCAGAAATGGGGTGCCAGGGTCATGTCGCCATACCAGGCGAAATACGGTCGCAGCGCCCGCCCCACGGGCATGCCGTCGAGGCGCGTATAGGCGATTGACACCGGCTGCACCCGCAACGGCTCACCGTTCGGTTCGATCTGGGCAACGCTGAACAGGGCGCTTTTGAACGGCAGAACAGCGTTCCCGTCAGAGCTTGTCCCTTCGGGGAAAAGGATCAGACTGTCGCCTTCTTCCAGACGCCGGACCATCTCATCGCGCTGCGCTGTCGCCTTTGCCGGCCGACGATCGACAAAAATCGTGCGCTGCAATCTGGCAAGGCTTCCGAACAAGGGCCAACCGGCGACTTCGGCCTTCGCGACGAAGGATGCCGGCAGCAGGGCGCCGAGAATGGAGATATCCGAGTAGGATGTGTGATTGCAGGCAAACAGGACCGGTCCCTTGTCCACCATCTCGCCATACGTGCGGATCTGGAAGCCGAGAATCCGGACGCAGAGCCCATGATAGAAAAGCGGCAGCCGGATCGAAAGTCTCCGGTTGAACCGGACGGCAAAAGCCTGAACGGGCAGAAGTGCGGCCGTTACGGCGAGATAGGCGACGATCCGGACAAAGGCTCGCAGCGGCGATCCCATTGACTAGAGTCCCTCGTCGTCGCCGTCTCGCCGGCTCTTGCGGTCGTAGTGTTTCATGTATTTTTCCGTCACCAGATCCGTCTTCACGATGATGCTGACATCCGTGGTGTTGAACTGGTGATCAACCACCGCCCCATCCCCGACAAAGCCGCCGAGACGGAGATAGCCCTTTATCAGCGGCGGCAGTTCCGCGAGCGCCTGGCGCTGGTCAATCTGATCTTCCGGCAGGAGCCGCATGTCGACATAGCGCTCTTCGAGAGCGACCGGGCGAAGCGCCGGCGGCGCAAGGTGGTAATGATAAAGATAGGACAGGGGCAGGGCGAGGGTCTTCGGGTCCGTGCCGGGCATGCTCGCACAGCCGAACATGATGGCGATATCATAGTGAAAGATGTATGCGGCAATGCTCTGCCAGAGCAGCTGCATCGTCGGGCGGTTCCGGTATTCCTCCTCGACGCAGGAACGCCCGAGCTCAAGCGTGGGACCCTGCCCGGTGACAATCCGCCCGATTTCATATTCATCTGCGGTGTAGAACCCGCCATTCTTCTCAGCGACCGTGCTGCGCAACAGCCGGTACGTGCCGACGACACCACCGGGCAGATCGGCACGCTTGGTATCGATCACCAGAAGATGGTCGCAAATCTCGTCGAAACGGTCGAAGTCACGTCGCGCCGCCTTCACCGCAGGTGACGGGATCGCAGACATCTCGTCATAGAAAACCCGATAGCGCAGGGATTGCGCCGCCTCTATCTCCTCGGCGGTGTTCGCCAGGCGGGCGACAAGATTGCCGACATGTATCGGCTCAAACGCGTCAAACGGAACCTCCGCGCCATCCATCAGTTGTTTGCCTTGGGACCGCCTGACGGCGCCCTCACTTTTCGACCTCGTCGTCATCGCCGATCGGCACGCAATATAATTCGAGCCGTTCGCCGACGATCTTGAAACCGAGGTCCGCCGCAATCCTGCGTTTCAGCGCTTCGAGCGATTCGTCCTCGAACTCGACGACCTCACCGGTGCGGACATTTATAATGTGATGGTGATGTCCATCGCCGTCTTCCGCGGTTTCAAACCGCGCACGTCCGTCCCGAAAATCATGCCGTTCCAGAATCTGCGCTTCTTCGAACAGGCGTACCGTCCGGTAAACCGTTGCGAGACTTATTCTGTCATCGATGGAGGCCGCACGTTTGTGAAGCTGCTCCGCGTCGGGATGATCCTCCGCAGCAGACAGCACCTGCGCGATGACCCGCCGCTGGCCGGTCATCTTGAGGCCTTTGTCTTTGCAAAGCTGTTCTATTCGTGAGGGCATTGACGTTTCCACGCCTCTGAAATTAGGCAATGGGAACAGTATAGTCAAAAAATTGCGGTCAGAACATGGCTTCGGATAAATACAGGGAATCGGCTATTCGCCGCCCCGGCGTTTGCCAAGCCCGATCTTTTTCGCGAGGGAACTGCGTTGTTTCGCATAGTTCGGCGCGACCATCGGATAGTCTGCCGGCAATCCCCACTTTTCGCGATATTCTTCCGGAGACATGCCATAGGCAGTGGACAGATGCCGTTTCAGCATCTTGAGTTTCCGGCCATCTTCCAGACAGATGATATAGTCCGGCGTTACCGAGCGGCGAACCGAGACGGCCGGCTGCGGTTTTTCGGCCATCGTCTCACCACCGAGACCCGCGAGGGACTCATGAACCGTCTTGATTAGGATGGGCAGATCGCTTATCGCGACGCTGTTGTTTTGAACATGGGATGCGACTATATCCGCTGTCCAAGCAATGATGTCGTTGCCATCAGAAGAAGAATTCTCACTCATTCGTCGCGCCTTTGATCAGTAGAAACGGCGACTTTATAAGATTGAATCTACAGTTTCGCAATGTTTTTTTAATACTTGATAGATGAATAGAAAAAACAAGTCGGCTGACTATTTTATCGACATCACGCAAGAATTGTGTCCGATGACGTTCGTTAAAACTCGGCTGCAGATAGAAAAGATGAATTCAGGAGAAATGCTGGTAATCCGCCTTCTCGGCGACGAACCGTTGAAAAACGTTCCCGATTCTCTGACGGAACTCGGTCATCGGGTTATCAGAATAGAGCGCGAACGCCAAGACGCCGATCTATACACGCTGATAATAGAAAAAAAGTAGTCGCGGACACTTGTTACAGGAAAAATCCCGCCGGCCGCCATTGACACGGCTCATCCGGGGGCTTGCATAGCCTGTATCTCAAGCTGGCAGGACATCGTCAGCGCGGCGGCGGTCGTGCCATCCTTGCGGGTATAGTAATCCGGCCTTCTTCCAACCGGCTCCAGTCCCCGCCCGGAATAAAGACGGCGGGCGATGTCGTTATCTTCCGCGACTTCCAGAAAGAGCTTCGTTGCGCCACCCGCAGAAGCGTATTCGATGGCGCCATCGAGCAGAAAACCGCCAAGGCCGTCGCCCCGCAGTTCCGGTGAAACGGCAAGTGACAATACTTCGCATTCGTCGGCGGCGTGGCGCAGCAAGGTAAAGCCCGCCACGGTCCGTTTGCGTTCATGTCGCGCGACAATGCCATGCGCCCCGGGCATCGCCAGGATGCGCCGTATCATCGCCCCGGTCCAGGCATCGTCGAAGGACAACGCATGAATGCGTGCCATCATGCCTATGTCCGGCTCCTCGACCAGGGACAGTTCATAGCCCGTCATTGCTTCAGACGTCCTCCGTTCACGGGGATTTTTGCTTCCGGTACCCTGAGATATAAGGGAGAGAGCGTATCCGGCGCCACCCCCTGTTTTTCGAAAATTGTCCGGGCTAGTGCGGCCACGTCAACCGGATGGGGGTTGCCGGACCCCGGATCGCGCCGCAGAAGACCCGGATCCCCGTCATAGGACGACAGCAATCTGTCGACCGCATTGCCCGCCAGAACAGGTTGCATCGATCCAATCAGCAGAAACAGATCTTGCGCCGTCATGACTTCGGGCGCGCCGTGCGGCGCGCCGTCGGAACCGAATATCTGGGCGAAGAAATCCGCGCGCCGCGTCTCCAGCACGCAGAGGACGGGATGGGGCGATGCCGCACCGCCGCCGACGACGCCACGTGCAACGGCCTGCAGGGAAGACACCCCGATCGCCGTCGCCCCCGACGCAATCGCGAACCCGCGCGCGGCCGCAATGCCGGTCCTGACGCCGGTGAAGGAGCCGGGGCCGCGCGTCACGCCGATCAGGTCGACATTCGTCAGCGCAATCCCTGCCGTCCCTGCCAGTTCCTGCACCATGGGCACCAGGGCTTCGGCGTGGCCGCGGCTCATCGCCGCCTGGCGCACACCGAGTATGTCACCATCCTCGACAAGAGCCGCAGCGCAGATATCGGCGCTGGTCTCCAGCGCCAGAATCAGGGTCATATCAGGGTCATGGCACGAAACTGCCTGTCTTATGATTCGATCCAGCCATGATAGCTTTATGATCCGTCTCTGGCACGAGAAACAGCGGGCGCAACCCGCAGGAGCAAAACATGGCACTGATCGATATCCGCAATCCGGACTTCGATGTCGAGATCAAGATCGCCTATGCGACCGCCAACAACTTCACCGGGGTGCCGGTTTATGCGCGGCCCGGCTGTTATCTGCATGAGGACGCGGCAACCGCCCTGTCGGAAGCCATCCGGCTGGCCAGCGTCCTGGATCTCCGGTTTCGCATTTTCGATGCGCTCCGCCCCAGCGAAGCCCAGTGGACCCTGTGGAATCATACGCCTGACCCGGAGTTCCTCGCAGACCCCAATCGCGGCTCGCCGCATTCGCGCGGCGTCGCCATCGACCTGGCGTTGATCGATGATCGCGGCAACGACCTCGACATGGGGACCGGCTTCGACGCTTTCACCCCGCTTTCGCATCATGGCAATCCCGGCGTCAGCGCCGAGGCGCAACGGAACCGTCACCTGCTGATGGGCATCATGACGACCGCGGGCTGGGATTTTTACCGCAATGAATGGTGGCACTATCAGTTGTTCAATGCGCGTGACTACGATCTGGTGCAGGATGCCGATCTTCCCGAACCGATGATGCCGCCCGGCGCCCTGAACGGCCCGCCCGGCAATCCCGTCTCATAACCACAGATGCCACAGGCAACGGGCCGCAGACTGCAATATGACGGCTGTTTTATCCGTAAATCTTTTGATAACAGGCTTGTGAACAGAATTATTGACGCACTACAGTGCGAATTCTGGGTGGGTTTATGGAAATCAAGATGAAAAAGATCGTTCGCAACCGGATAGCGGCACTCTCATTTGCCATTGGGATGGCGGCAGGCCTGCCGCTGCCGACCCAGGCCGCAGAGCAGGCGGATTCTGCCGTCGTCGTGATGTATCACCGTTTCGGAGAGAGCGTCCATCCATCGACGAATATCCGTCTCGACCAGTTTGAAGCCCATCTGGCGGAGCTCGCAAAGCCCGAATATACCGTCCTGCCGATCCCGGAAATTATCGCCCGGCTGAAGGCCAGACAGCCTCTTCCGGACAGGACCGTCGGTATTTCGATCGACGATGCGTTTCTGTCCGTCTACGCCGAAGCCTTCCCGCGGCTGAAAAAAGCCGGCTTCCCCTTCACGCTCTTCGTTGCGACAGAACCGGTAGACAACCGCGTCGGCGGCTATATGAGCTGGGACCAGATCCGCGAGATGAAGAAGGCCGGCGCGACAATAGGCAGCCAGACCCACACCCATTTGCATATGGCCTCCTCCAGTCCCGGGCAGAACCGGGCCGACCTGCAAAAATCCAACGAACGCTTCCGGGCGGAACTTGGCGAAGCGCCGACGATCATCGCATATCCTTTCGGGGAATACAGTCTCGCCGTGGCAGCAGTGGCAAAAGAGGCGGGGCTTACCGTCGGCTTCGGACAACATTCCGGCGTGCTGCACCCCGACGCCGACATGACCTACCTTCCGCGGTTTGCGATGAATGAAAATTTTGGCGGCGACAGCCGCTTCCGACTGGCCGTCAATGCGCTGCCGTTGAAGGTCTCGGACGTGTCTCCTGGCGACCCGATGCTGAGCCGCGACAACAATCCGCCGATTCTGGGATTCACCGTCAACGGTCCCGCCGCAGAAAGGCTCTCGCGGCTCGCCTGTTACGCGTCAGGTCAGGGCAAGGCAAGAATAGAGCGGCTGGGCGCCCGGGTCGAAGTCCGGCTGGAGAACGCGTTCCCGAGCGGCCGCGCCCGCATCAACTGTACGATGCCTACCCGGGACGGCCGATGGCACTGGTACGGGCTGCAGTTTTTCGTGCCGAAGGGATAGCGCTCTGGCTGACCCGACAGCCGGCCCGTCTTGAGGCGGGCCGTTGTCAGGCGCTGGGTGAGACGGACCGGCCCAGCCGCGCGCCATCGAACACGCGCAAGGTGTTTGCCCGCATAATCACACGGATCGTCTGCACATAGGCGACACCGCGTTCCGAATACCGCAACAATGCCCCGGCGAGATTATAGCCGTCTATGTCGCCGTTTTCGGTCCGCATCCTTGCACGCGCCTGACGGAAGTCCTTATAGGCAGGATGACTGTTGAGATTATGGACGTAGGATTTCACCCCATCGATCAGATGGTCGAATGCGCGAACCCGGAACGATTTACCTTCCGCCCGCTCCATTGGCACGATCCCTTTCTTGTGCGCCTTGTAGGCCCGCTGGCCGAACAGGGCGTTACCCTCTCTCGCAAAGCGGGACGTGCCCCACCCGCTCTCCTCTGCAGCCTGGGCAATCGCGAGGGATGGCGGGACGATGTCCACATGGGTCAACAGGACAGCCGGGTCCGCGCTCCCCGATCCATATCGATCCGCTATTTCCTCCAGCCAACGCTGGTCCTCTGCGGCCGGCAGGCGGCCTTCGGCGGCTTGATCGCGCAGCGAGACGAGACGTGCCCGGTCCTGCAGGATCAGCTCATTGACGTGCAGAATCAGCGGCAGCGTCGACTTGATAAACGTGGTCTTGCGCAGATCGGCGCGGGGTTCGTGCCGCAGATCCTGCGGCAGGCTCGCCAGAAACAGGCGGGGCACTTCGCCGTGAACACGCACGCCGTCGATCTCGTACCCGATCGTGCGGAACAGGTCCCATAATTTGCCCGTTGTGGAGGCGAGACTTACATCGACCGGTTTCGCGAGCCTCTCCACATCGAGCGCTGCTTCACCCGCGCCGGGTTGGGGAGCTTCGAAACCGGCGGACCCGGCTTCTTCGCCGTGCCCCGCGGCCGCGACGGGGTCGGACACATGCGATGTTTTCAGTGCGCCAAGCGCAAACATCGTCGCGGTGCCGGCGACAAGCAGCGCGATGGCTGTTTTATGAAAGACCGTAACTGCGTCCGCAGATGCTGTGCCCGAATTGGCCATCTTTCGTTCATCCTCTCAACGTCGCCCGTATTTTTCCGGGTCGGTTCCGTTTTCCTGTTTCTTCCGCGGCCAGGCCCTCGCCCGGTCCGGTTAATGCGCCCCCGTGAGCTGTCGGAAGCCCTATTCGATCGCCTCTACCCGCAAGACATCGGGCACGTAGAATTTCAGAAGGTTCTCCACCCCCATCTTCAGTGTCGCCGTCGAGCTCGGGCAGCCGACGCAGGCGCCCTGCAGGCTCAGATAAACGACGCCGCGTTCGAACCCGCGATAGACGATATCGCCGCCATCGAGCGCCACGGACGGCCGTATCCGCGTATCGAGCAGTTCCTTGATCTGCCCGACAATGCCGGTCTCATCGTCGTCACCGACCACGCCGGATCCCGCGTCGGCAATCTCCGCCGGCCGGACCACCGGATCGCCGGACGCGAAATGCGCCTCTATGCCTGCGGTGACTGACGGTTCCAGTGTCCGCCAGTCCGCCGTCTCGCTTTTCGCTACGGAGACGAAATCCGCCCCGAAAAAAACGCCTTTCACCCCGTCGATCCCGAACAACCGGCGCGCGAGCGGCGCCTGGTCCGCCATGTCGGGTGACGCGAAATTAGCCGTGCCTTCCGACATCACCGGACATCCGGGGATGAATTTGAGCGTGGCTGGATTTGGGGTTGCTTCGGTAACGACGTTAATCATTTCGCCTGATCTCGGTCTGTTATTCGCGACGGTTTTTGGAGGTCCGAATTGTCTGTCGCCCGACCGAAATTGGGTTAAGCAGAAGTTAAGATCAACCCGAAACTGACCGCGCCGGAACCGCCTTTCCGCAACCCTTTGAAATTCCGTCCGGATTAATTTCGTTTCGGATGCGGAAAGTTATGGGGATTATGGTTAATGGGAGATGAACAGGTTCTGTCGCCCCTATAGGCTGATCCGATCGGGGAGTCCTGCTTTCGGGACAAGAGGCGCTGGAATTAACCATTCCGGTCGCCTGGATGATGCTTGAGGGCCACTCGGAGGGCTAGAGAATCAGGCGTTCAGGTGCGCCATCGCAGGGTCGTTTCCGAGAGCGGATTCTGAAAAGGCCTGCCGGCGGACGAGCTGCGTTCCCACTCGTTCTTCAGCCGGAAATACCATTTCGCCTGTTGATCGGGCTGACCGGTCAGACGCAAGGCCGGATCCCAGCGCAGACCCTGCGCCTGTTTTTCGAACACCACCTGATCCTGCCGCAGAAACGAGCGGACAAAGGGCATCGCCAGCGGTTTAAACAGGGTCAGCCACGGCATGGACCACCACATCATATGTGTGGTGAGCGTGCGGTTGTCATCGACCGGGGTGCACGCCGTCATGCCGCAGTAAAAATTCCGGCCCGCGCGGATATGTTCGATCCGGATGCCGGGCAGGGCGAAGGCGATCTGAACTTCAGGCGCGCCGCCGAGCAGCCGGTAGATTCTGGAATTCGACGATGCCGTGTGGGATGTCATGTCGAAACCAAGCGGCGACGGGGCAAAATGCTTTTCCTTGTCCCGTCGTTCTCCGGGCCGTCGCCACCACCAGGATTCATGTACATGCGGCGTATGCGCGGGGTCGATCAGTCCGACCACGGCATGATCGATATTCACCGGAAACTCCAGGGCATGGACAATCTGCGGTGCGGCATCGCCGACGTCGGGCACCTCGGGGACCGCTATATCGGCGCCGTCGCCTTCTCCGAACCAGATCCAGACGACACCCTGGCGTTCACGGACGGGAAAGCTCGCGACCGTGATTTTGCCGAGATCGACGGGATCTTCCGCCACAAGCGCCGGAACGGACGTGCAGCATCCGTGGCGGTCGAATGTCCAGCCGTGATAACAGCATTCGACCTCATCGTCCCGGATCCGCCCGGCGGACAAGGGGGCGCCCCGGTGAGGGCAGTTGTCACGCAGCGCAAAGACATCCCCCGTCGATGTCCGGCCGAAGACGACCGGCTGTCCGCAGATTTCCCGGTGCACAAGCGCACCCCTGGCGACATCGCGCGTGGCGATACCGAAATACCAGATGTTGCGAAGAATCAGCGGGGACGATGGCACGGAAGACGGGGACAAGTCGGGAACAGGACCGGTGCGAACGTCAGGTCAGCATATCGAGCTGTTCGGACGTCAGCGTCCCCGGAACGATGGTTATGGGGATCGGGAATTTGCCCGACATCTTGCCGGCGATCGACGACACCAGCGGACCCGGACCCTTCTTGTCGGTGCCGGCACCCAGCACCAGGATCGAAATCCGGGGTTCTTCCTCGATCAGGGCCAGAACCGTCTCTGCCGGCTTTCCTTCCCGCACGTAGAGCGTGGGTAGCTCGCCGGTCCATTCCTGGACCTGGGAAGAATGCTTGTGCAGAAAATCCTCGGCTTCGGCGCGGGCTTCCTCGCGCATCTTTTCCTCGACCGACATCCAGTGCTGGAATTCAGCCGGCTCCATGATGTACAGCAGTGCGAGCCGCCCGCCGGTCCGCCGCGCGCGGCAGGCCGCGAAATAAATCGCGTTTACGCATTCCTCCGTGTTGTCGACGACACACAGGAAGACACGGTTGCTCCGCATGGACGGATTCGGCGGCGCATTATCCGCAAAATCCGTTTCTTCCGGCACGCTATCGGCAATGTCACCAGTCATCGTCACGCCCTTCTGAAGATCACGCCAGCCAGCCAGCCTGCCATAAGGGCGATCGCGATGGCAATCATTCCGTACCAGGCTGCGTGCTCATGCGCAAAGTCGTATATTTTCGCTTCAAGTCCAACCTTACGCACGGTCAATGGCGTTTTCTCGCTGCTGACGAGCCTGCCGTCCTTGAAAAGATGGACGGTCACCTGATAGGTCCCGGTCGGCACGTTGACCGGAAAGGGTATCGTCGAGCGGAACAGGCGACCGCGAATGATTTTTATATCGGATATGTCTTCGCTATAGAGCGCCTGGCGTTCCTTGGATCGAATAAATGCATCGCGGAATTTCAGATCCCTCTCCGCGTTACCTTGCGAGCGTGTCGTGAGATCGATCCGCCCCGATCCGATTTGCAGCTTTTCAAGGACCTGTGGCGACGCGATCTCGCTGAGCGGTTTCGACGCGGCCGTCCGGTAATAGGCCGGCGCGTCTTCGAACGTTACAGACATGCCGTTTACCCAGATGCCGGCAACCCGCTCCTTCCGGCGAATGATCTCGTCCCGCTTCGGGCCTTCGACAGTAACGACGATGTCGCCGAAGCCTTCGGTCGCGCCAAACAGGAGAAGTTCGGCGCCGGTAAACCCCGTCGAGATCGCGACTTCGCGGGTCGACAGATCGGCAACGATGCTTTGCGCATTCGCCGGTACCGGCGCGCAAAGCGCGCCTAAAACCACACTCCACCGGACCACCCATTTCGACAGCGGCGACAGGAGGCGCGACATCAGTGTGCCCCCCCGATCCCGAGCGAGTACAGGTCATCCGGCGTCGCCACGAGAGTCCAGGCGACCCGCGCGCAGACGGCGAGCACGATCAGGCCGAGTGCGATGCGCACCTCTTCGCCGCGCAACCGCGAACCGACGCGCGCGCCGATCTGCGCGCCGATCACGCTGCCGACAACCAGCAGCATGGCGAGGACGATATCGACGGTCTGGTTGTTGACCGACTGCAGAAACGTGACGTTGGCCGTCACAAAAACAATCTGGAACAGCGATGTGCCGACGACGACCGAGGTCGGCATGCCGAGCAGGTAGATCATCGCCGGGACCATAACGAAGCCCCCACCGACACCCATAATGGCCGCCAGAATGCCGACAACAACACCTACCCCGAGGGGCAACAGGGCGCTGATATACAGTTTCGAGCGCCGGAAGCGCATCTTGAATGGCAGGCCATGGAGCCAGGTGTGATGATGGAGCTTTCGCCGCGGCGCCGACGGATTGCGGCTCCGGAACCAGGCGCGCACGCTTTCGACCACCATCAGGATCCCGACAATGCCAAGGAACAGCACGTATGAAACCGCGATCACGAAATCGATCTGGCCGATCTCGCGCAGGAAGGTGAAGAGCGAGACGCCCAGCGTCGATCCGATAAAGCCGCCGATCATGAGGACGACCCCCATCCGGATGTCGACATTCCCGCGGCGCCAATGCGCCAGCGCCCCGGACACGGATGCCGCGACGACCTGATTGGCCTCCGTCCCGACCGCAACGGCGGGCGGCACCCCAATAAAAATAAGCAGCGGCGTCATCAGAAAGCCGCCACCGACACCGAACATCCCGGACAGAAAACCCACCATGCCACCGAGCCCAAGCAGCATAAGCGCGTTGAGCGACATTTCGGCGATCGGCAGGTAAATCTGCATGGTCGGATCTTATTGGATTTAGGTGATAGCGATCTTTTTGCGCCCTTCGACCCGACGGCGCAAGGGGGTTCCGGACATAGGCGTCACCTTGTCACGCATACCTATCGCCAACGGGCATCTCCGGGGTGCGCCGGCACGGAGCCCCGGCACCGGGCGGACGCGCAGTGTCAGGCCGAAATCAGCCCGACTATTTCATGTATTTCCTTCAGGATCGGATCGGCTATCGCCCGGGCGCGTTCGGCACCGTCGGCAAGAATGGCGTCGATATGGCCGGGATCGGCCATCAGCCTGCGCATCTCGTCAGAGATCGGTGCCAGCTTCTCGGTCGCGAGATCGGCAAGCGCCGGCTTGAAATCGCCGAAGCCACGCCCGCCGAATTCCCGCAGGACGTCCGCCGATGTCTGATTGGACAACGCGGCGTAAATCCCGACAAGATTCGCCGCTTCCGGCCGATCCTTCAGGCCTGCCGTTTCAGAGGGAAGCGCTTCCGGATCGGTCTTCGCCCGGCGGATTTTTTTCGAGATTTCATCCGCGGTGTCGGTAAAGGTGATCCGCGACTGGTCGGACGGATCGGATTTGGACATTTTTTTCGATCCGTCGCGCAGGCTCATGACCCGGGTGGCCTCGCCGAAAATAAGCGGCTCGACGATCGGAAAAAATTCGACGCCAAAATCGTTGTTGAATTTCTGGGCAATGTCGCGCGTCAGTTCGAGATGCTGCTTCTGGTCCTCGCCGACCGGCACATGGGTCGCCTTGTATGCCATGATGTCCGCCGCCATCAGGTTCGGATAGGCATAGAGCCCGACCGAGGCGTTTTCCCGGTGCTTCCCCGCTTTTTCCTTGAACTGGGTCATGCGGTTCAGCCAGCCGAGGCGCGCGACGCAGTTGAATATCCAGGCCAGCTGGGCGTGCGCGGATACCTGGCTCTGGTTGAAGATGATGCTGCCCTTCGGATCGATGCCGGCGGCGAGGAACGCGGCCGTCACCTCCCGCGTATTGCCGACCAGGTCTTTCGGGTCCTGCCATACGGTGATCGCATGCAGGTCGACGACACAGTAAATGCATTCGTAATCGTTCTGCAGGCCGACGAAGTTCCGGATCGCGCCCAGGTAATTGCCAAGGTGAAGATTGCCGGTCGGCTGCACGCCGGAGAAAATCCGGTTCATCGCGTAATATCCCGTAATGTAAAGGCGGGCGGGTTATCGCCTCAACCCGGCGACCGGTCAAGCAGACGCTTGATATCGGAAAGACGGGCAGCGCCGAACCCGACCGCAGCACCCGCAAAGGCGACGAGGCCGATCACCACCAGAGCCGCGAGCACGAACGCGGCGAGGGCAGCATTCGTTGCCGCAATGCCGGAGAGTGCATCCTGCGCCAGCCAAAGGGCGCCGGCCATCGCGGCACTCGCAAGCAAGACCCTGGGGATGGCGCGGCGGAGACGCGCATCGACGGCAAAATCGCCGCGCCGGACAAGCAACGACGCGAGAAGGCCGGCATTGATCCACGCCGAAACAGCCGTTGCGAGCGCGATGCCGACATGTTGCAGCGGGCCCATCAGCGCGACATTGAGCACCAGATTGATGGCGACACAGAAGGCCGCAACCTTCACCGGCGTCGCCGTGTCTTCACGCGCGAAAAATCCGGGGGCCAGCACCTTAATCAGAACATAAGCGGGCAGACCCAGCGCATAGGCCGCGAGCGCCGCCGAGGTCGCCGCGGTCTCGGCCGCCCCGAATGCCCCGCGTTCGAAAAGAACCGTGACAATACGGTCCGGCATCACCATCAGCGCGGCGGCTGCGGGCACCGTCAGCAACAGGGCAAATTCGAGCGCCCGGTTCATGCTGCCCGTCGCAGCGGCTTCTTCGCCTGCCCGGATCTGACGTGACAATAGCGGCAGCAGCGCCGTGCCGACGGCCACGCCGATCACGCCCAGCGGCAGCTGGTTGACCCGGTCGGCGTAGTACAGAAACGAGACCGATCCCGAGGGCAACAGAGAGGCAATCACGACGTCTATGAGCAGGTTGATCTGCACGACACCGGCGCCGATCACGCCGGGCAGCATCAGGATCAGCAACCGCTTTACACGGGGCGTCAGCCGGGGCCGCAAAAGCCGTATCCGGAATTCAGCCCGGTGGCAGGCCACCATCAGCCAGATAAACTGCGCCGCGCCAGCAGCGGCGACACCCCAGGCGAGGGCATGGCCGGGCGTCTCCATAAACGGCGACAGGCCGAGTATGGCCGCGATCAGACAGAGATTGAGAATGATCGGCGTCGCCGCGGCGGCCGCGAACCGGCCAAGCGCGTTGAGCACGCCGCCGAGCTGCGAGACAAGCGAGATAAACAGCAGATAGGGGAAGGTAACCTGCGCCAGCTGCACGGCGAGACCGAAGCGGTAGGGATCGTCCGCAAAACCCGGCGCGAAGCCATGCATCACCCACGGCATTGCCACCTGAAGCGCGGTGACAAAGAACAGGAGGGTGACAACAAGAACCGAAAGCACTTCCTCGGCAAAACCGCGCGCCGCGTCCCGACCGCCTTCCGACATCTGCCGGGTGAAAAGCGGCACGAACGCGGCGTTGAATGCGCCTTCGGCAAACAGGCGACGGAAAAAGTTCGGCAGCTTGAAAGCGACGAAAAACGCGTCGGCCACGGGGCCGGCGCCAAGCGTGGCCGCGATCAGGATATCGCGGGCGAAGCCCAGTAGTCGGCTGATCATGGTGTACCCGCCGACAGTGGCGATAGATCGAAGCAGCGCCATAAACGCCTAGTCCTTCCCGCGTGCCGAGCGGATATGCTGTCCGTCAGGGTTCAAGGTCGGACTGAATTGCGGCATCGCAGCGGCATGGTTTATTCCGCCGCCGCTCTTGTCGCGGGGGCAGGCGCCTCGCCCCGCTTCGATACGTCATCCTGCATGACCGCGAGAAGCGCTTCGCGGATCTGGTGAAGCTTGTCCTTGTGGGTGACCTGGATGCCGAAGACGTCCTTCACGTAGAATACGTCAACCGCGGTTTCGCCGAAGGTGCTGATATGCGCCGACGCGATCTGCAGGTTCAGCGCGGTCAGCGCCCGTGTCAGATCGTAGACCAGACCGTTGCGATCGCGCCCGTTCACCTCGATGACTGTGTGCGTGCGGCTTGCATTGTTATCGATCAGAACCCGCGGCGCGACCTTGAACACCTTCATGCGACTCGGCATCCCGTCGTCTTTGCGGAGCTCCTCGCGCGGGCGAAGGCGGCCGGCAAGCGTCTGCTCGATGCGGGCGTAAAGCCGGGCCAGCTTGTCTGCGCGGTCGAACGGAGCACCGTTTTCGTCCTGGATCCAGAAAGTATCCAGCGCCATGCCATCGGTGGTGGTGAAAATCTTCGCATCGACAATATTTCCGCCGCTCAGCGCCATGGCCCCGGCAATGCGCGAAAACAGGCCGGGGTGATCGGGCGCATAAATCGTAATCTCGGTCGCGCCCTTGAACCGGTCGACACGGTTCTTGATCGTCAGCGGGGCTTCCCGCGATTCCGCCTCGTGGGCGATGCGCGCGTGCCAGGCGAGGGTATCCGGATCGAAGGACAGCCAGTAGGACGGATAGCCCCGCGCGATATGCGCCTCAACCGATTCGGCCGGCAGATCGGTCAGCAGGTCCCGCATTTCATGCTGGGCGTGCTCGATCCGGGCGCTGCGGCCCTCGGCGGAATGACCGCTGGTCAGGCTTTCTTCGGCGGCCTCGTAAAGATCGCGCAAAAGGGCCGCTTTCCAGGCATTCCACACATTCGGCCCGACGGCGCGGATATCGGCGACCGTCAGCACGAGCAGCAATCTCAGCCGTTCGACCGACTGCACGATCGCGCAGAAATCGGTGATCGTCTGCGGGTCGTTGATGTCGCGCCTGAACGCCGTGTTGCTCATCAGCAGGTGATAGCGCACCAGCCATTCGACGGTTTCGGTCTCCTCGTCGGTCAGACCGAACCGGGGACAGAGTTCGAGCGCGACCTCGGCGCCGAGTTCCGAATGATCGCCGCCACGCCCCTTGGCGATGTCGTGCAGCAGGACCGCCACGTACAGGGCCCGCCGGGACTGCACCTTGTGGATCACGTCCGTCGAGATCGGCATCTCCTCGGCATATTTGCGGTTCTCGACGCCGTGCAGGATGCCGATCGCAAACACCGTGTGCTCGTCGACCGTATACACATGGTACATGTCATGCTGCATCTGGGCGACGACGCGGCCGAAATCGGGCACGAACCGGCCGAAGACCCCGGCCTCGTTGAGCCGCCTGAGCGTCGTTTCGGGATCGATCTCCGATGTCAGCATCTCGATAAACAGCCGGTTCGCCTCGGGGTCGTCCCGGATGGTGTCGATGACGTTCAGGTTCCGCGTGATCGCCCGCAGCGCCTTCGGGTGAATATCGAGCTGCTCTGCCTGCGCGGTATGAAACAGGCGCAGGATCTTCACCGGATCGTCGATGAACTCCCGTGCTTTGGCGATATTCAGCCGGCCGCCCTCTATCTCGAACCCCTCGATCGATTTCTGAAACAGGCCGAGCGACGGCAGGCGGAATTTCGGCTTGCGCTGATGTTCTGCCTCGAGCGCCGCGCAGAAGATGCGGGTCAGATCGCCGATTTCCTTCGCGATCAGATAGTAATGCTTCATGAACCGTTCGACACCGCGCGCGCCGGCACGATCGCGGTATCCGAGAAGCTCCGCGATCTGGGGCTGCTTGTCGAAGGTCAGGCGGTCCTCGCCACGCCCGGCGAGAAAGTGAAGATGGCACCGCACGTCCCACAGAAAGCGGTGGGCACGATCGAAGCGGCTCGCCTCTTTCTTGGTCAGAACGCCACGATCGACGACGTTGGACACCTCGTCGATCTTGTAGAGATACTTCGCGATCCAGTAGAGCGTCTGCAGATCGCGGAGGCCACCCTTGCCTTCCTTGATATTCGGCTCCAGCACGTAGCGGGACCCGCCCAGCTTTTCGTGACGGGCGTCGCGCTCGGCGAGCTTTGCCTCGACGAATTCAGGCCCTGAATTTTCTGCGACCTCTGCGTAAAACCGGCGGCGCAATTCGTTATAGAGTTTCTTGTCGCCCCATAGGTATCGGGATTCCAGCATCGCCGTGCGGATGGTCAGGTCGCTGCGCGCCAGCCGGATGCATTCATCGACGGAACGGGTGGCCTGGCCTACCTTCAGCTTCAGGTCCCAGAGCATATAAAGGATGTATTCGATGACCTGTTCCTGGCGCGCCGTTTCCTTGTAGGGCAGCACGAACAGCAGATCGATATCCGAAAACGGCGCGAGTTCGCCCCGGCCGTATCCGCCGACGGCCGCAACGCACAGCCGTTCGCCTTCGGTCGGATTTGATGCCGGATAGACGTGATCGGTGGCGAAATCGTAGATCAGGCGGATGATCTGGTCGGCGAGAAACGAAAGCGCCTGCGCGACCTGTTCGCCATTGGCCTCGCCCGCATCGAAACGGCGGCGGACCTCCGTGCGCCCGTCTTCCATCGCTGCCTTCAGAAGGTCGAGGAATTCTCCACGGACCTCCTGCGGGGTAACTTTGCCGACGATAAGCTGATCGATCTCGCCGACAAGAGCCGCCCGGTCGATGATCCGGCGCTGTTTCGGAATAGATGGCATCTAAGGGTTACCAATTGTGCAGATCACGGGAATATATAACATCTGTAAAGAATATCCGAATGCGTTTGCTGGCAGGCCGCCCCGCCCGGATCCGCCCGGCATGCGGGCAGGTTCGCACATTTAACCTGTATCAAGGAAAACGGAGCGCGAAATATGCCAGAATATCCTGAATTGCCTGCCTTCCGTCACCCTGTCCGATACTCAGGAAGAAACCCATGAAAGCGCACCCTCCCTTCAATCTCGACCGCTGGGTCGACAAGTTCCGCGATCAGCTGAAGCCGCCGGTCGGCAACAAGCTGCTGTTCGAGGAAGACGGGATGATTGCGCAGATCGTCGGCGGGCCGAACACGCGGGTCGATTTTCACGACGACCCGGTGCAGGAGTTTTTCTACCAGATCAAAGGCGACATGATTCTGAAGGTCGTCGATGACGGCGAGATCAAGGACATCCGCATCAACGAGGGCGAGGTCTTCATGCTGCCGCCCCATATGCGCCATTCGCCGCAGCGCCCGGTGCCGGGTTCCTACGGGCTGGTCGTGGAATCGCCGCGTATGGCGGGCATGCTGGACGCGTTCGAATGGTTCTGTTTCGAGTGCATGTCCTGCATTCACCGCATCGAGGTGCCGGTCCATAATATCGTCGACGACCTGCCGCCTCTGTATGAAGCGTTCTATGCCGACGAGGCAGCGCGCACCTGCGGAAATTGCGGCGCAGTGCATCCCGGCAAGGGCAAGCCGCCGCCCGGATGGGCGGATATTTAAGCCGGCGGCGCGCGTTAGCCGGCCCGGTGCCGGAACAATCGCCAGGCGACAGCCACGCACACCGCCACCGTCACCAGCAGGATGGTCGCGAGGACGTTTATCTCCGGACTGAGCCCCAGACGCACGCTGGAGAACACCACCATCGGCAGCGTGCTCGACCCCGGGCCGGACACAAAGCTCGCGACCACCAGGTCGTCCAGCGACAGGGTAAAGGCGAGCAGCCAGCCCGCGATCAGAGACGGCGCGATGAGTGGCAGGGTAACGGTCAGGAACACCATATGCGGCCGCGCACCGAGATCCAGCGCGGCCTCCTCAAGGCTGCGGTCCATCTGCGACAGCCGCACCTGCACGACGATCGCGACATAGGCAGTGGCGAAGGTAATGTGAGCAATGGCGATGGTCATCGCACTGCGACCGTCCGGCCAGCCCGTCACCTGTTGCAGCGACACGAACAGCAGAAGCAGGGACAGGCCGGTGATGACTTCCGGCATGACCAGCGGCGCGGTTGTCATCGCGGAAAACAGAAAACGGCCGCGAAAGCGACCGAAGCGGACCAGAACGATGGCGCACAGCGTTCCGAGAATCATCGCGCCCGTCGCGGACGCCGCAGCGATCTTCAGGCTTAGCAGCGCAGCGTCCAGCAGCTTGTCGTTGTTCAGGAGTGCGCTGTACCATTTGGTCGAAAAGCCGCCCCAGACGGTCACGAGGCGGGATTCGTTGAAGGAATAGACGACGAGCGACAGGATCGGGCCGTATAGAAACGCATAGCCGAGCGCCAGCGCACCGACCAGCCAGGCGGACAGGCCCCTCATTGGCCCGATGCCTCGCGCCGCAGGCGCAGATGCTCCAGCAGGGCGAGCGGCGCGACGATCAGCGCCAGTATCGCCACGGCGAGCGCAGAGGCCAGAGGCCAATCGCGGTTGCCGAAGAACTCCGTCCACAGGACCTTGCCGATCATCGCGGTTCCCGAATCACCGAGCAGTTCCGGTATCACGAATTCGCCAATGGCCGGAATGAACACCAGCAGGTAGCCGGCAACGATTCCGGGCAGCGACAACGGCAGCGTAATCGTCAGGAAAGCCCGTAACGGCCGCGCACCGAGGTCGGACGCCGCCTCCAGCAGGCTCATGTCCTGTCGTTCAAGCGCAGCGTAGAGCGGCAGCACCATGAAGGGCAGGTAGGAATAGACGATGCCGAGATGCACCGCGAAGGAGGTTTGCAGAAGCTGCACCGGCTGGTCGATCAGGCCGAGTGCCTGCAGAAAGGCGTTAATGAGCCCGTCGTTCTTGAGCAGGCCGATCCACGCGTAAACGCGGATCAGGAACGATGTCCAGAACGGCAGAATGATCGCGAGCAGCAACACCGAGCGCCAGCGCGCCGGCGCGCGCGCCATGCCGAGGGCGATCGGATAGCCGATCAGCAGGCAGGTGGCGGCAGAGGTCGCGGCGATCTGCAGCGAGCCGAACAGCGCGTCGAGATATAATCGGTCGTCGAGCAGGAAAAGGTAGTTGTCGGGCCGGGCAATCACCGTGCCCCCGCTCAACAGGGGCTCGTAGGGCGGCACGCCGAAGCGCGACCGGCTGATCGATATGCCGAAGACGATCAGGAAAGGTGCGAGAAAAAACAGCCCGAGCCACAGGAATGGAATCGCTGTAACGATTCGCCGGCCGGCGCGGCCCGCGAGCATTGCGGTCGCATTCATACGGACAGGATCATCCCGTCGCCGGGATGCCAGCTGAGACGGACGGTATCGTCCCAAGTGATAACCCGCTGGGTACGGTGATGACGGTTCGCCATGGCGACCTGGAGACGCAGCCCGCCGTCGGACTCGACATGATAGACCGACAAGTCGCCGAGATAGGCGACGTCGCGCACGATTCCGGTCAGCACGTTCATGTCATCGGAACCCGGACCGGGGCCGGCAGACCTGCCTATCGCCGCAATCTCGCACTGGATCTTTTCGGGCCGGACCATCACGGTGACCGGGGCACCGGTCCCGACCGACAGGTCCGCCGCGACGGCAACCGTCGTGCCGCCCGTGGCGAGCCGCACCCGGGCGGTGCCGCCCTCAATCGCCATGACCTCTCCGTCGAACAGGTTTGCCGCGCCGATGAAGTCGGCGACGAAGCGGGAAACGGGATTCTCGTAGACATCGCGTGGCGGCCCAATCTGGTGGATGCGGCCCCCGCGCATGACGGCGATGCGGTCCGACATGGTCATCGCCTCGTCCTGGTCATGCGTGACCAGAATAAACGTCGTGCCGATCCGATCCTGCAGGTTGACGAGTTCTAGCTGGGTTCGGGCGCGGAGTCGGCGGTCGAGGGCGCCGAGCGGCTCGTCCAGCAGCAGTATCTTCGGCCGCTTGGCAAGACCGCGGGCGAGCGCCACGCGCTGTCGCTGACCGCCCGACAGCCGATCCGGCTTGCGGTCGGCCATTTCCGACAGGTCGACCAGCGCAAGCACCTCGCCGACCCGGTCGTTCCGCTCGGCCCGCGCCATACCTTCCTGCCTGAGGCCATAGGCGACATTCTCGCCGACCGTCATGTGGGGAAACAACGCATAGGACTGGAAGACCATGTTCACCGGACGCTCGAACGGCGGCACGCGGGTCATATCCTCGCCGTCGATGAGGATGCGGCCGCTGTCGGGAAGCTCGAAGCCCGCGACCATGCGCAGCAGCGTGGTCTTGCCGCAGCCGGATTCGCCCAGCAACGAGAACAGTTCGCCACGGCGCACGGCGAGATCCACGCCGTCGACCGCCGCGATCGCACCGAACCGCCTGGATACACCCTCGATCACGAGGATATCGTCCGCCTCGCCGTCGCCGCCGTCATCGCGGCGTCGCGCGGAGTCAGTCATCTGCCGGTCTTGATCCTGGTCCAGGCGCGCGTCTGCATCCGTTCGTAGGACTGCGATTTCAGGGGCACGACAAACAACCTGTCACGGGTCTCGGGCGGCGGATAGACGACGGGATCTTCGAGCCGCGCGCGATCAACGAATTTTTCAGCACCCTCCACCGCGTTTGCATAACCGACCGCATTGGTGATCGGCCCGACCACATCCGGGCGCATCATGAAGTTGATGAAGGCATGCGCGTTGCGCGGATGCTTCGCGTCCGCCGGAATCGCCATGACATCGATGACCGCCTGCGCGCCTTCCTTCGGCAGGAAAACACGAATTTCCGTGCCGCGTTTCGCCTCCACCGCCCGGTCGCGCGCCTGGATCAGGTCGCCGCCATAGCCGTGCGACACGCACACGTCACCATTGGCGAGATCGTTGATATAGGAGGACGAATGGAAATATTTCACGAAGGGGCGGATTTTCTGGAGCAGCGCGGCCGCTTTCTCGAGGTCGGCGCGTTTCTCGGTCGCGGGGTCAATGCCGAGATAGGCATAGGCGGCGGCGAACGCCTCGCCCGGATCGTCGAGCAGCGACAGTCCGCAGGCCGAAATCTTCTCCGCCCAGGACGGGTCGAAGATCATCGCCCAGCTGGCAGTCGGCGCGCCGGGGGCGGCGGCTTCAACTTTCGCGACGTTGTATCCGATGCCGGTCCCGGCGACCATATAGGGGACCGTGTGCCCGTTGTCCGGGTCGCTGGCGGTCAGCGATTTCACGACCGAGGGCGTGAGGTTCTTCCAATTGGGCAACTGGGCGCGGTCAAGCTTCAGGTAGATACCGGATTTCACCTGCCGCGCGACGAAGGGCGAGATCGACGGGAAGACGACGTCATAGCCCGACGAGCCGGCCATCAGCTTCGCCTCGAGCATCTCATTGGAATCGTAAACGTCGTAATTCACCGCGATGCCGGTTTCTGCGGTGAACCGGGCCAGGGTATCGGCCGCGATATAGTCCGACCAGTTATAGACGTTAAGGACTTTTTCCTCGGCAGCCTGGGCCGGTACCGTGAGGCCGGGCAGAACCGACAGGGTGGCGAAGACAAGTGTTGTAACGAAATTGCGCATCACAATGCCGCTTTCAGCAAGACCGGGTCCCGCTCGGCGCCATCGCAGGCGGGAAGACCGGATTACGCGATGACAATTCGTGCGAACCGCCTTTTCTGTCAACAGGTTCCCACGCCTCTCCGATAAAAAAATACACGCAACGTTCAGGCGGCGACGCGGCAGGTGTGTCAGGTCTTGCCGGACGGGTTACCGAGCATCTCCTTCAACCGGTACAGCGCCTCCATCGCCTCTCGCGGGCTCAGTTCATCCGGGTTGATTTCTCCGAGTTCTTCCTCGACCGCCGATGGCGCAGCCGTCCGGGCGGGCGGGGGAACGGTCGCCGAAAACAGGGGCAGGTCGTCGGCAAGCTGCGCCAGCGCGCCGGACTGTTCGCCCTGCTCGAGTATCCGCAGAACTTCCTGCGCACGGGCGACAACCGCGGGGGGCAGACCGGCGAGCTTGGCGACATGCACGCCGTAGGACTGGTCCGCGGCGCCGGCGATTACCTCATGCAGAAACACCACATCGCCCTCCCATTCGGTGACCCGCATGGAATGACAGGCCAGCGCGTCCAGCCTGGAGGTAAGGGTTGTCAGTTCGTGGAAATGGGTCGCGAACAGCGACCGGCAGCGATTGACGTCATGCAGGTTTTCGAGCGTCGCCCATGCGATGGACAGGCCGTCGAAGGTCGCGGTGCCGCGGCCGATTTCATCCAGGATCACGAGCGACCGGGCGGTTGCCTGGTTCAGGATCGTCGCGGTCTCCACCATCTCGACCATGAATGTGGACCGCCCCCGTGCAAGGTCATCGGCCGCGCCCACGCGGCTGAACAGACGGTCGACGATACCGATATGGGCATCATCGGCGGGGACGAACGAACCCGCCTGCGCGAGGATGGCGATCAGCGCGTTCTGGCGCAGAAAGGTCGATTTACCCGCCATGTTGGGACCGGTGACGAGCCACAACCGATGTGCTTCGGCAAGGTCGCAGTCATTGGCGACAAACCCGCCATCGCGGCCGGCAGCGAGCGCCGCCTCGACCACGGGATGCCGTCCGCCTGAAATAGAAAAGGCCGTGCTGTCATCGACACGCGGGCGTACGTAGCGGCGGTCTGCCGCGAGCGCCGCCAGCGACGCCGATACATCGAGCCGGGCAAGCGCATCGGCGGCAAGCGAAATCGCCCCGGCCCGGGCCACGGTTTCCGTCACCAGATCGTCGAACAGTTCCAGTTCCATCGCGAGCGCCCGCTCGCCTGCCTGGGCGAGCTTTCCTTCAAGCTCGCCGAGTTCGACCGTCGTAAACCGTATGGCGCTTGCAAGGGTCTGGCGGTGAATGAAAGGACTGGCCTCCCCCGTCGGCATTTTCTCGGCCTGGGCCGTCGTCACATCGATGAAATAACCGAGCACGTTGTTGTGGCGGATTTTGAGCGACGCGATCCCTGTTTCGTCCACATAACGCGCCTGCAGGGCGGCAATATGCTTGCGGCTTTCATCCCGCAGCTGGCGCAATTCATCGAAATCGGGAGCGTATCCGTCCCGGATGAAGCCGCCGTCGCGGGAAACAAGCGGCAGTTCGTCGGCCAGCGCGCGGGACAGCCGGTCGATGAGGACAGCGTGCTCGCCGATATCGGCGGCGGCCGAAGCGATGTCGGCAGACAGATCGGACGACGCTTCCAGCAGGCCCCGCAGACCGGCGGCGACCGACAACCCGTCGCGGATCGCGCCGAGATCGCGTGGCCCGCCGCGGCCGATCGTGAGGCGCGTCAGGGCGCGTTCCATATCCGGTACGGCGCGAAGGCGATCGCGCACATCCTCGCGCGCGCGGGAGGTCTCCAGGAACCAGGCGACCGCATCGTGGCGCGCCCTGATTTCTCCGGCATCGGTGAGCGGGGCGGAAAGTCGCGCGGCAAGCAGCCTGCCGCCGGCGCCGGTCACGGTGCGGTCGATCACCGACAGCAGCGAGCCATCGCGGGCGCCGGTCATGGTGCGCACCAGTTCGAGATTGCGCCGGGTCGCCGCGTCGATCTCCATCGCCTCGCCGCCGGACATCCGCCGCGGCGGCTGCAGGCGCGGCAGTTTTCCCTTTTGCGTCAGATCGACATAGGAAACTATACCGCCGCAGGCAGCGAGTTCCGCCCGGCCGAAATCGCCGAACGCATCCAGCGCCCTGACCGCAAAGATTTCCTCCAGCCGCCGGCGACCAGCCGTGCTGTCGAAACTGGAATCGGACTGCACGGCGAGCGTGTCGCGGAAATCGGCGCAGATGTCATAGAATTCGGGCTGGCCGGAAAGCCGTTCGGGCACCAGCAATTCGCCAGGCTCGATGCGCGCAAGTGCAGCCGCGAGGCCGCTTTGCTCCACCGGCTGCGAGAAAAAAGCCCCGGTCGATACGTCGAGCCACGCCAGACCGAGGGCGCCGCCCGCCTCGGCGACGGCGGCAAGGTAATTATGCCGGCGCGCGTCCAGCAGGGCGTCTTCTGTGATCGTCCCCGGCGTCACCACGCGGACGACCTCGCGCCGGACCACGGATTTGGCACCCCGCTTCTTTGCTTCCGCCGGGTCCTCGGTCTGTTCGCAGACCGCGACCCGGATGCCCTTGCGGATAAGGCGCGACAGATAGGATTCAGCGGCATGGACCGGCACCCCGCACATCGGGATATCGGCCCCCTGGTGCTTGCCGCGCCGGGTCAGTGTGATGTCGAGCGCCGCCGCCGCCTGTTCGGCATCGTCGAAGAACATCTCGTAGAAATCGCCCATCCGATAGAACAGCAGATCGTCCGGATGGGCGCGTTTGATTTCCAGATATTGCGCCATCATGGGCGTCGGCGCATCGCCGTTTGGCGCGGGCGCGTCCGCCGCATCGGCTGTTATGTTTTCTGTGTCTGTCACGCGGCGACGTTATCACAGCCGTCTGCGCGTTCGAACAGGCTTCGGGGAATCATTTGAAATGCGGCTATTTGGCGGGGATCAGAATGGTGTGTTGGAGAGAAGCGGTTTCCTCTCTATCCTGCGGGCACGATATCCACTTACCTGAGGCCAAGATGACCAAGCGCAATTACAGCGATCTCGACAAGGATTCACTTATCATGCACCGGACGGGACGTCCGGGTAAGGTCGAGGTGGTTGCGACCAAGCCGTTGACGACGCAGCGCGATCTGGCGCTGGCCTATTCGCCGGGTGTCGCCGCCCCGTGTCTCGAAATATACGACGATCCCGATACCGCGTACGAATACACCGCCAAGGGCAATATGGTCGCGGTCATTTCCAACGGCACGGCGGTACTTGGTCTCGGTAATCTCGGCGGGCTTGCATCCAAGCCGGTGATGGAAGGCAAGGCGGTGCTGTTCAAACGCTTCGCCGACGTCGATTCCATCGATCTGGAACTCGACACGGACGACGTGGACGAATTCGTCAACTGCGTCCGCTTCCTGGGGCCGACCTTCGGTGGAATCAATCTGGAAGATATCAAGGCGCCGGAATGCTTCCTGATCGAAAGCCGACTTCGCGAACTGATGGATATTCCGGTGTTCCATGACGACCAGCACGGCACCGCAATCATTGCCGCCGCCGGTTTTATCAACGCGCTGGACCTGACCGGCCGCGATATCAAGACGACCAAGCTTGTCGTCAACGGGGCCGGTTCGGCGGGTATTGCCTGTATCGAACTGCTCAAGGCTTTCGGCATGCAACACGACAATATCCTCCTCTGCGATACCCGGGGCGTCGTCTACCAGGGCCGCGAAGAGGGCATGAACCAGTGGAAATCCGCGCATGCGGCAAAGACGGATGCGCGCACACTGGCGGAAGCGATGGAAGGCGCGGATTCATTCTTCGGCCTTTCCGTGGCCGGCGCCGTGACGAAGGACATGGTCAAATCCATGGCCAAGAATCCGATCATTTTCGCGATGGCCAATCCGGATCCCGAAATCACCCCGGAAGAAGCCCGCTCGGTCCGCGACGATGTCATCTTTGCCACCGGCCGGTCGGATTATCCGAACCAGGTGAACAACGTGCTCGGTTTCCCCTACATCTTCCGGGGTGCGCTGGATGTCCGCGCGCGGACAATCAACGATGAAATGAAGATCGCCGCGGCCAGGGCGCTGGCCGAGCTCGCGCGCGAAGACGTTCCCGATGAAGTCGCAGCCGCCTATTCCGGCAGGCGCCTGCGCTACGGGCCCGAATACATCATTCCCGTGCCTTTCGATCCGCGTCTTATTTCGGCGATCCCGCCGGCTGTCGCCCAGGCCGCCGTCGATACCGGCGTCGCCCGCAAGGCGATGCCCGATCTCGCCAGCTACAAGGTAGAACTCTCCGCCCGTCTCGACCCAACGGTCTCGATGATGCAATCGGCGCATGCCGCCGTACGCGCCAATCCGCGTCGCGTCGGGTTCGCCGAAGGCGAAGAGGAAACATCCATCCGCGCCGCAATCTCGTTTTCGCAGTCCGGTCTGGGCACACCGGTCCTCATCGGCCGGGAAGACCAGATCAAAGCCACTATCAAGCGGCTCGGTCTGACGGGCGCGAACAATATCGAGATCCAGAATGCCGCCATCTCGCGGGGCAACAAGCATTTCACTGAATATCTGTACAAGCGTCTGCAGCGGGACGGCTATCTGTATCGCGACTGCCAGCGTCTGGTGAACCAGGATCGCAACGTGTTCTCGGCCTGCATGCTGGTGCATGGCGACATTGATGCGATGATAACCGGACTGTCCCGGAGCTATTCGGTCAGCCACGACAATATCCGCCTCGCCATCGACCCGATGCCGGGCGCCGAGGTCTTCGGCATGTCGATGGTCACGTCGCGCGGCCAGACCGTCTTTATCGCCGACACCACGATCAACGAACGCCCGACCGGCGAACAGCTGGCGCAGATCGCCCGCCAATGTGCCGCCGAAGCCCGCGCGCACGGCCACGAACCGCGCGTCGCCTTCCTGTCGCATGCGACGTTCGGGAACCCCCCGGGCGCGCTGGCAACCCAGGTCCGTGACGCGGTCGCGATTCTCGACGCCGGCGATGCCGACTTCGAGTATGACGGCGAAATGTCGCCGGATGTCGCGCTGGACATGAACCTGCGCGCCGTATTCCCGTTCTGCCGCCTGACCGGGCCTGCGAACATTCTCATCATGCCCGGCCTCCATGCTGCGGCGATTTCGTCCCAGATACTCCAGAAACTGGGCGGCGGCACCGTGATCGGCCCGCTGCTGACAGGGCTAAGCCGCGCGGTCCAGATCGTTCCGATCAACGCGAACGACGCCGAATTGGTCAACTTTGCCACGATGGCCGCGCATGATTCGCTGGTGATCGCGGCGCATGAAGGAAAGAAACCCGCATCTTCCGCGCCGAAGGCAGCCACGAAGAAAAAGCGCGCGCCCAGAACCTAGCGGACCATGATCCCGGTCTGATCCGGGAGGAGACAACAGGAGCCTATGGAACAACCGCGAATTCCGTTCGGCCGGCTGGCGACCCTGACGATCCTGGCGTCGTTGCCGCCGACGATCGTGCTTGGGGCGCTCGCCATGACGTCGCGGCTGGACTGGCATGTCGCAGCCGGATCGGTTGCCGTCAGCATGCTTATGATAGGCTGGATGGTGCGGCGCGGACTGGGCGACGTATACCGGATCCTGGAATTCTCGGAGACGCTCGCCCGGGACGGCGAGGGCGATCTGCCGGCCCGGGATATGAGCGGGCTGTTTCCGGAATTCACCGAAGCGGTGACCCGGCTGCAACAGGCATGGGGACGGGACCGGGGGCTGCTCGGCGCCCGTGCAAGCTCGGCGGAGACAATCCTCGAGAGCCTGCCGCAACCCCTGATTCTGCTTAACAAAAATCGCCAGATCGTTCGTGCGACTGCGGGCGCTCAGAAGCTATTCGGCAATACAGCGGCGGGCCGTGATTTTTCGTCCCTGATCCGGACACCGAAAATACTCGATGCCGTCGACGAGGTTCTGGCCGGCGACCGGGACCAGCTCATCGAATTCGATATCGAGTTCCCGTCAATGATGTCTGTCAGCGCCCAGATCCAGCGGCTCAGCGCCCCTGCCGCCGACGGCTCGGTGCTGGTGATCACGCTTTTCGATGTCACCGAAATCAAGAAGGTTCAGAAGATGCGGACCGATTTCGTGGCCAATGCCAGTCACGAACTGCGCACGCCCCTGTCGGTGCTCAGCGGCAGCATCAAAACCCTTCAGGGGCCTGCGCGCGGCGATCTGGAAGGGCAGGCCAAATTCCTCGCCATGATGGAACAGCATACAACGCGGATGACACGCCTGATCGACGACCTGCTGTCGCTCTCGAGGATCGAACTGAGTGCCAGCATGGTGCCGGAAGGAACGGTGGACGTGTTTAGCGTCCTGTCGAATATCGTGGTCATGCTCGAGGTGCCTGCGGCGCGGCGCAACATCCGGCTTGAGCTGGAACCCGGGCTGGGCATCCGCCATATTACCGGCGATGAGGTTGAAATATCCCAGCTTTTCCAGAATCTTATCGACAATGCGATTAAATACAGCAACGAAAACACGACCGTCCATGTCCGCCTTCGCGAGACCATGAGGCCCGCATCGACAGGCGGCCGCAGCGAGATTCAGTATGTTGAGGTCTCGGTTACGGACGAAGGACCCGGCATACCCTCAGAGCATATCCCGCGGTTGACCGAGCGTTTTTACCGGGTCGATACGGCGCGCTCCCGCGAGATGGGCGGCACGGGACTGGGTCTCGCCATCGTCAAACATATTGTCGGCCGACATCGCGGCGTACTGGATATCCATTCCGTTGAAGGCGAGGGCACAACTTTCACGGTTTTTCTCCCGGTTTCCCAGGGAAAAGCGATCTAGACGAGAAAATTTCAGCGCCGCCAGAAATCGTGCGGGTTTTCGCGGTTGTTCCCGCTTCGTCACATAACTGTCACATAACATACATAAATTGGTCTCCAGGCCTGAATAGCCTTGCTACCGCCGGAGTTTTCCGGTGACCATCGGTTCGAGAGTAATGACCGGCGGTCGCTTCAAACCGCGAGAATATGGCGCGAAAGATTGCGCTGCGTTCCAGAACAGACCGAAAGCCGCACATGTCGCCGTCATTCCTCCTGCTTACGCTCCTCGCACTCAGCGTTTTCGGCTTCTATTTCGGACGGGCGCGGGCATCGGCGCTGGTATCGGGCAAGGTCCAGCAGCTGCATTCGCGACCGAATTATTACGGCGTCTATACGGCCCTGTGGTGCGTCATCCCGGCAATTCTGATCGCCATTGTCTGGCTGACCTTCCAGCCGAGCATCACCCAGAGCCTTGTCATTTCAGCGCTGCCACAGGAATTGCAATCGCTGCCCGCAGACCGGCTGGGCCTGCTGCTGAACGACATCCACAATCTAGCAGACGGCAATATCGTCAGCCGAAATGCCGATCCGGCGATGATCGCCGCCGCGGAAAGTCTGAATAATTTCAGGGCGATCGGCAACGGCGCGCTGTTTGTCGTCGCGCTTGTCGCAGCCATTGCCGGCACATTGTTTGCACGCGCCCGCCTGTCGCCCAGGTTGCGGGCCCGAAATCAGGTCGAACAGGCGATCAAGATTTTCCTGATGGCCTGTTCGCTGATCGCGATCGTGACGACGATCGGCATCGTCCTGTCGCTCGTGTTCGAATCCGTGCGCTTCTTCGCAAAGATTTCGATTGTGGAATTCCTTTTCGGTACCGAATGGAGCCCACAGACAGCCCTGCGCGCCGATCAGGTCGGCGCAAGCGGCGCATTCGGAGCGATACCGCTGATCGCCGGTACGCTGCTGATCACGGCGATCGCGATGATCATCGCGGTTCCGATCGGACTGTTTTCCGCAATTTATCTGTCGGACTATGCCAGCCCAAAAGTCCGCGGCTACATCAAGCCGATGCTCGAGATACTCGCCGGCATCCCGACCGTGGTTTACGGCTTTTTCGCGGCGCTGACGGTTGCCCCCTATATCCGCGATCTGGGTGCTTCCCTCGGGCTGGATGTCGCTTCGGAAAGCGCGCTGGCGGCAGGGCTTGTCATGGGCATCATGATTGTGCCGTTTATCTCCTCGCTTTCGGATGACGTGATCAACGCCGTGCCGCAATCCCTCCGTGACGGCTCCTACGCCATGGGCGCAACGCAGTCGGAAACGATAAAGAAAGTCATCCTGCCGGCGGCGCTGCCCGGCATTTTCGCCGCCTGCCTGCTGGCAGTGAGCCGGGCCATCGGCGAAACGATGATCGTCGTTATGGCCGCAGGCCTTGCCGCGAACCTGACCGCAAACCCTTTCGAGGCGGTCACGACCGTCACCGTCCAGATCGTCACCCTGCTGGTAGGCGATCAGGAATTCGACAGCGCCAAGACCCTGGCTGCGTTTGCCCTCGGGCTGCTGCTGTTCTGCATCACCCTGACCATGAACGTCATCGCATTACATGTTGTGCGGAAATACAGAGAGCAATATGACTGATATTTCGCGATCCGACGCCGTTTCCGGACAATCCACAATGACCACAGATTCCGACCGCGCCCGAAACATCAAAAAGCGTTACGCATCCGAGCGCCGCTTCAAGTTTTACGGAATGCTGGCCATCTCGCTCGCGCTGGGCGCACTTGCCTGGCTGGTCATCAGCATCACGTCCCAGGGCTATACCGCATTCGTCCAGACCAAGATCGAGCTTGAGATCTATTTCGATCCGCAGTTGATCGATCCGTCCGGAACCCGCGATGCGGCGACGCTCGGCAAGGCGAATTACGCGGCGCTCTACCGGAATGCCATCCGGGACCGGTTTCCCGACGTCACCTCCCGCCGCGACCGGCGCGATCTTGCCCGCCTGATCAGTTCCGGCGCGGACCTCGAACTGCGCGACATGGTGCTGTCCGACCCATCGATTATCGGCAAACGGACGACGGTCTGGCTGACCGCTTCGGACGAGGTCGACCAGTTCCACAAGGGCGCCTTTACACGCGAGCTGCCGGAATCCCAGCGACAGTTCAAGGACAAGCATATCGACTGGTACGACCAGCTTGCCGGGAACGGTGCGGTCGCCGCGAAATTCAACACCACGCTGTTCACCGCCGGCACGTCCCGCGAGCCCGAACTGGCCGGCATCTGGGGGGCAATCGTCGGGTCTTTCTGGACGATGATGGTAACGTTATTGCTCAGTTTCCCTATCGGCGTTTCCACCGCCGTTTACCTGCAGGAATTCGCGCCGAAGAACCGCTGGACCGACCTGATCGAAGTGAACATCAATAATCTGGCGGCCGTTCCGTCGATTGTTTTCGGTCTTCTCGGGCTTGCCGTGTTCCTGAATTTCTTCGGCCTGCCGCGCTCCGCGCCGCTTGTCGGCGGTATGGTGCTGGCGCTGATGACCCTGCCGACGATCATAATCGCGACGCGCGCCGCGCTCAGCGCAGTGCCGCCGTCGATACGCGAGGCCGCCCTCGGGGTCGGCGCGTCCAAACAGCAGATGGTGATGCACCACGTGCTGCCGCTGGCACTGCCCGGCATCATGACGGGCACGATCATCGGCATGGCCCAGGCGCTGGGCGAAACCGCGCCCCTGCTGATGATCGGCATGGTAGCCTTTATCGTCGACATTCCCGGCGGCCCGATGAGCGCATCGACCGTACTGCCGGTTCAGATATTCCTGTGGAGCGATCTGCCGGAAAGAGCCTTCGTGGAACGGACGAGTGCGGCCATTCTGGTGCTGCTCGCCTTCCTGATTCTCATGAACTTGATCGCCGTGCTGCTCCGCAAACGTTTCGAGCGGCGCTGGTAGATACCATTTAGAACAAGGACACCGAAATGGATACCGCGGTAATAGAACCCAAATCGACTGGCAGCGAGGCCGAGGGCGGCGTCATTGACGACCGGGGCGAGCCGATGGAGAACGCCAAGATTGTGGCGCGCGACGTCAATGTTTTCTATGGCGAAAAACAGGCGCTGTTCGGCGTCAATCTGGACATACCGGAAAACCAGGTCACCGCCCTGATCGGGCCTTCCGGCTGCGGCAAGTCGACTTTCCTGCGCTGCCTGAACCGCATGAACGACGTCATCGATATCTGCCGCGTCGAAGGGAAAATCGAGATCGAGGGACGGGACGTCTACGATCCGGATCTCGACGTGGTTCAGCTGCGCGCCCGGGTCGGCATGGTTTTCCAGAAACCCAATCCGTTCCCAAAATCGATATACGACAACATCGCCTATGGTCCGCGGATACACGGCACTGTCACCAGCAAGGCGGAGCTCGACGAAATCGTCCGCTCTAGCCTTGAAAAATCCGGCCTTCTGAAAGAGGTAGAGGACCGGCTGGACGAACCGGGGACAAGTCTTTCCGGCGGCCAGCAGCAGCGCCTCTGTATTGCGCGCGCCATCGCCGTCAGTCCCGATGTCATCCTAATGGACGAGCCATGCTCGGCGCTGGATCCGATCGCGACCGCACGTATCGAGGAACTGATAGAAAATCTGCGCGAACGCTATACGATCGTCATCGTCACGCATTCGATGCAGCAGGCCGCACGCGTGTCTCAACGCACCGCGTTTTTCCATCTTGGTACCCTGGTGGAGGTGGATGATACCGAGCAGATGTTTACGAATCCCCGTGACGAGCGGACCCAGGGCTATATCACCGGCCGTTACGGCTGAACCGATTTTGGAAGGAAGAGCCAACGATGGCTGTTAAACCGCAGGCAGGCGACCACATCGTCAAATCCTATGACGAGGAACTCGAACACCTGAACAACGACATCATCAAGATGGGCGGACTGACCGAGGCGCAGATCGCGCGCTCGATCGAATCCGTCGTCCGGCGCGATCCGGAACTCGCCACCCGCGTCATCGCCGACGATGAGCTTGTTGATGAACTTAACTACCAGATCGATATTCAGACGACACGGCTTCTTGCCTTGCGCCAACCAATGGCGCTGGATCTCCGCCACATCGTTGCCGCACTGAAAATCTCGGCCGATCTCGAACGCATCGCGGATTACGCAGCCAATATTTCCAAACGCGCAATCACGCTGGCCGGCGCCGCCCCAGTGCCGCCCGTACATTCAATCCCGCGGATGAGCAGGATGGCCCAACAGATGGTCAAGGAAGTTCTCGACGCCTATATCGCGCGGGATGTCGACAAGGCTGTCAGCGTCTGGCATTCGGACGAGACGCTGGACAAAATGTACACCAGCCTTTTCCGCGAGGCGCTGACCTATATGATCGAGGACCCGCGCAGCATTTCGATGTGCACCCATCTGCTGTTTATCGCAAAAAACATCGAGCGGATCGGAGACCACGTCACCAATATCGCGGAAACGATCTATTTTCTGGTCCATGGCGACCGGATGCGCGAAACCCGGCCCAAGGGCAGTGGAGACGTTGAAAACCTGAACATGTCGTTCACGCATGACAACAAAGGGGATGCAAAAGAATGACCCCGGTAATCCTGATCGTCGAGGACGAAGCCGACCTCGTCGAACTGCTGCGATACAATCTTGAACGCGAAGGATACGAGGTCCTTGCGACACCGAGCGGCGAGGAAGCCCTGCTGATCGTCGATGAGCGTCATGTCGATCTGATGTTGCTCGACTGGATGCTGCCGCACATGTCCGGCATAGAAGTCTGCCGGCAGCTGCGCCGCAAACCCGAAAGCCGCGCCCTGCCGGTCATCATGCTGACGGCCCGCGGCGAACAGGCGGACCGTGTGCGCGGGCTCGATACCGGCGCCGATGACTACGTCACCAAGCCCTTCGCGCCGGAAGAGCTGATCGCGCGCATCCATGCGGTCATGCGCCGCGCCCGCCCGGCCCTGTCGGAAGAACGCCTGATTTATGGCGATATCGAAATGAACCTGTCGGAGCACAAGGTCGCCCGCAGCGACCGGTCCGTGGTTCTGGGGCCGACGGAGTTCCGTCTGCTGCGCCACTTCATGGAGCACCCGGGCCGCGTGTTCTCCCGCGACCAGCTTATTGATTCAGTCTGGGGTCACGGTATCTATATCGATTCCCGCACCGTGGATGTTCATATCCGCCGGCTGCGCAAGGCGCTGAACGGCAAAGGGGAACAGGATGTTATCCGCACCGTGCGGTCTGCCGGGTATGCGCTGGACGCCGAGGCCGCCATCGCCTGATTGCTACCGGCGACGCGGCTCTATCGAGGGCATTAACCGAACAAGAAGCCATAGCAGCGCGATCGCCGGGACCGACATCGCGCCGACGCCGATGAAAAACAGCGTCCAGTCGCCGCCGAGTGCGTCGACCGCCCAGCCAGAAACAGAGCCGAGCTGGATACGCGCAAAATTGCCGAGCGACGCCAGCAGCGCATACTGGGTCGCCGTAAATGCGACATTGCACAGCCCGGACAGGTAGGCGACAAAGGCTGTCGTCGCCATGCCGCCGGTCAGATTGTCAAAAAACACCACCGTCGCCAGCAGGGTGAAATCCTTGCCGCTGGCCGCCAGCAGGGCGAAGGCGAGATTGGTGACCATCATCAGAACCGCGCCCAGGAACATCGCCCGCATGACGCCGAGGCGGATACATACCCATCCGCCGACCGCCACGCCGAGCAGGGTCGCCGCAAGGCCGACGGTCTTGGTGTAATTGGCGATCTCGATCTTGGTGAAACCGAGATCGACGTAGAACACGCCGGCCATCCGCCCGAGCATCGCATCGCCGAACTTGTAGAAAACAATCACCGCCAGCACGAGAACCGCCATCCAGCCGAGCCGCGCGAAAAAATCCTGCAGAGGGGCCACAGCCGCCCGCCGCAGCCAGTCCGCCGCGTTCCGCGCGGGCGCCGTCAGTTCAGGCGGATGCACGGGCTCCCGTGCAAGGATAGTGGCAACGGATATGACGCCGATGACCGCCGCCGCGGCGATATACGCTGCCGCCCAACCGCCGGCCGCCGCCACGTAAAGCGCGCCGGCGCCGGTCAGGAACGCGCCGCTGTGCCAGCCGTAAATGGCGATCGCCGCACCGGCGCCGTATTCGTCCGGCTTCAGGATTTCGACGCGGTAGGCATCGATTGCGACATCCTGGGTCGCCGACAGAAAGGAGACGAGGAGCGCGCATAATGCGAGGAAGCCGGCGGCGGTTTTCGGATCCTGCGCACCCATCGCGATCACGACCGGCACCAGCAGAATCTGGCAGCCGAATATCCACGAGCGGCGCTGTCCCAGCCACCGGTAAAGCCCCGGCATCCGCGCCCGGTCGACCAGCGGCGCCCACAGGAAATTGATGGCATAGGGTGTCGCCACCGCACCGATGATCCCGATCGACGTGCGGGACACGCCCTCTTCGCGCAGCCAGATCGACAGCGTCGCGAACACGAGCGAAGACGGCAGGCCGCTCGCCAAGCCGAAAAAGAAAATTGTTCTGAAACGCGGATCGCGCAACCGCGCCGTCCACGGCACCTTCGGGGAATCCGCCATATACGGATTCTAGACGGCTGCAGGGCGGTTTGACCAGAATTGTCTGAGCGGCGGAACGGTAATGCAGAGCGGCAATACAGGGGCCCGATTACCGGGCGCGATCGCCCGCAATAAAGAACCCGGTTCCCAAATTACCAATATCCTACCCGGATCAGGGTATGTTAGCGTTACTGTGTTGAAGAAGACCAGACGCGTCCACCAATAATGCGAACCATCGCAGATAAATCAAACGCTTGGATACGGGAGAACTTCGATGAATAAACTTTCTATATTTTCGACTGCAATGGCGGCGACTTTGGCCGCCGGCCTCGCCATCACACCGGCGCAGGCGCAAAAAACCTACACCATGAAAATCGGCTTCGTCACGATCAACGATTCCAATCACATGCAGGCCAACTGGCTGAAAAAGGAAATCGAAGCCAAATCCGCAGGCCGCATCAAGGTCGGGGTTTTCCCGGCGGCACAGCTCGGCAAAATCCCGCGCCAGATCGAGGGCATCCAGCTTGGCACGCAGGAAGCGTTCAATATTCCGCCGGGTTTCTTTATCGGCATCAACCGCGCGTTCATGGTCACCGACGCGCCCGGGCTTTTCACCGATGAAGCGCACCAGTACCGCGCCGTGAACCACGAACCGTTCCGCGAAAAATTCCTGAATCTGGCGGAAAAGCAGGGAATCGTGGGCGGGTCGATCTGGTCCTGCGGTAGTACTTCCGTCAACACCGTCAAGCCGTTCCGTACACTCGCGGACATCAAGGGCCTGAAAATCCGCGTCCTGGCGACCCCGCTGGAACGCGCGGTGATGGAGAAAATGGGCGCCACCGGCGTGCCGATGCCGTATTCGGAGGTCCTTCCCGGCATGCAACGCGGCACCATTGACGGGGTGCGGACAGGCATCATCGTGATGTATCCGTCGAAGTTCTACACGGTCGCGAAATACGTGAACCTGATCGGTACCGCCCATATTGCCTGCGCCCAGTTCCTCAGCAAGGCCTGGCTGAAAACGCTGCCCGACGATCTGCGGGAGATCGTCATGCAGGCCGAGCGAGACGTGACCCCGCTTGTCGGCAAATGGGGCGAAGACATGACGCGTGCGGCCGAAAAGGCGTGGGAAAAAGTAGGCGAGGTCTCCCGTCTGTCCGATGAGGAACGCAACGACCTGATCAGGCGCGTCGCCCCCATCGGCGACGAGATCCTCGGCAACGACCCGCGGACGAGCGAAATGTTCGCCCTGCTGAAACAAGCCGCCGCAGCAACACGTCAATAGCGCGCGCCGGCAAATGGGCGCGCCCGCTGCACACGCAAACAGCGGGCGCGCTCCACTCAATGCCCCTAAATTCCGACCTGACCCGCGTCTGGCGGTGTTTGCAGAGTTCTGCTCCCCTGTGATAGCCTTTTGGAGATAAGCATGCGGACGGGGAAAACCTCGCCGTTTAACAGGGACCCTTCAACACTGAACAGGAGACTATCTATGAAACGACTTCTCGTCGCTTCCGCCGCGCTGGCGGCAGCGTCTGCACTGGCTATCGCGCCGGCGCAGGCCCAGAAAACGATCAACATGAAAATCGGCATGGTGACGATCAACGATTCGAACCATTTCGCGGCCAACTGGCAGAAGAAATATATTGAGGAACAATCCGGCGGCCGCATCAAGGTCGGCGTTTTCCCGGCAGCCCAGTTAGGCAAAATTCCCCGCCAAATCGAGGGCATCCAGCTCGGCACACAGGAAGCGTTCAACATTCCGCCCGGATTCTTCATCGGCATCGACAAACGCTTCATGGTCACCGACGCCCCCGGTATGTTCACTGACGAGAATCATGCGACCCGGGCCATAAATGTGCCCGAGTTCTATAATAAATTCACCACGATGGGCGAGAAAAAGGGGTTTGTCATAATCTCGCTCTGGGGCTGCGGCGCAACCTCGATCGCAACCCTGGAGCCGTTCAAGACGATCGATGAACTCAAGGGCCGCAAGATCAGGGTCCTGGCCACGCCGTTGGAGCGTGAAGTTATCGCATCACTCGGCGCGACCGGTATTCCAATCCCCTATTCGGAAGTCCTGCCCGGCCTGCAACGCAGGACCATTGATGGCGTTCGTAGCTCAATCGGCGTCATGCATCCTTCCAAATTCTGGACGGTTGCAAAGCATATCACGCTAACCGGTATGGCCCAGATCACTTGCGGCCAGTTCGTCAGCACTGCCTGGCTTAACAAGCTCCCCGCAGATCTGAAGCAAATCGTTCTGGATTCCGGCAAGAAGGTAACGCCAATGGCGGGTGCCTGGGGCCATGACCTGACCCGCCAGGCCGAGAAAAACTGGGCCGGGGAAAAGGGCGCTTTCGTTCATCGTCTTTCCGACGCTGACAAAGCCGACCTTATCAACCGGGTAAGGCCGATCGCCGACAAAATCCTGGGCGAAGATCCTGAGACGAAAGAGATCTATGCCTTGCTGCAGAAAGTGACTGCCGCAACCCGCCAGTAACACATTCCATCCGCCAGCGCGCCCGTTTCCCATGGAGCGGGCGCGCTGTTCTGTATTTTTCCGGGCGAACTGCATAATGGTTAGATTACTAAGTTTGCAGAGCCAAAGCGTCCTGTGATAGCTTTTCCCGATAAATTTGCGGACTGGGGTCAACCCTGCCGACGATCGAGGAAAATCTTCAACACGGGAGACTATCAATGAAACGACTTCTACTCACTTCCGCCGCCATGGCGGCAGCAACTGCCATGGCAGTTGCGCCCGCGCAGGCCCAGAAAACCTACACGATGAAAATCGGTATGGTCACGGTTAACGACTCGAACCACTTCGTGGCCAACTGGCAGAAGAAATACATCGAGGAAAAATCCGGCGGCCGCATCAAGGTCGGCGTTTTTCCGGCCGCACAGCTCGGCAAGATTCCGCGCCAGATTGAAGGCATCCAGCTCGGCACCCAGGAAGCGTTCAACATTCCGCCGGGATTCTTCATCGGCATCGACAAGCGCTTCATGGTCACCGATGCCCCCGGCCTGTTCGATGACGAAGCGCACGCACACCGGGCGATCAACACCCCGGCATTCCACAGTAAATTCACGCGGATGGGCGAATCCAAGGGTTTCATCATCAATACCCTGTGGGCCTGTGGCGGCACATCGATTGCGACGGTGAAGCCCTTCACGAAACTTGACGAGCTGAAAGGCCGAAAGATCCGCGTCCTGGCAACGCCGCTGGAGCGCGAAGTGATCAAGGCGATGGGCGCGACAGGCGTGCCGATGCCCTATTCCGAAGTCCTGCCCGGCATGCAGCGCGGCACCATTGACGGCGTCCGCAGTTCAATCGGCGTGATGTTTCCGTCCAAGTTCTGGACGGTCGCGAAGCACATCACCCTGACCGGCATGGGCCAGATCACCTGCGGTCAGTTCATGAGCACGGCGTGGATGAAAACGCTCCCCTCGGACCTGCGCGACATCGTCGTCGAGTCGGGCAAGCTTGTCACCCCGATGGGCGGTGAATGGGGCGCCGGCCAGAACCGGAAAGCCGAAGAGGGCTGGGCCAAGGAAGCCACGGTTCACCGTCTGACGGAGGCCGAACTGGCCGAGCTCCGCAGCCGGGTAACGCCGATCGCCGACAAGATTCTCGGCGAAGATCCGGCAACCAAGGACATGTACGCCATGCTGAAGGAAGCCGTCGCGGCAACCCGTAAATAGCATCCTGCGTAAACGACTCCACACCCCCGGCCCCGGTCGGGGGTGTTTTTCGTTCTGCAAAGCTGTCAATAATCAGCGGTCCATAGGGAGCACATAACATGCCCAACCGGCCTTCTCTTGCCTGGATGGAAAAATACCGGGACGCAGTCAACAGCGATCCCGAGATGTCCGTCATCGGTGACTGGTTCACGGAAAATTTCAAGATCTCCTTCGAAGGCACTGATTTTCTGATCTCGGTCCGCGAGGGTAAAATCGTGAACATCGAGGAAAATCCGCGCTTCGATCGCCCGTCCGCGTTTTCGCTACGCGCGCCGATGTCGGTCTGGAACAAGTTCATCAGCCCCAATCCGCCGCCGCTCTATCACGACTTTTTCGCGATGCTGATGCGCGTCGACGAGTTCGTGCTCGACGGAAATACCCTGGCGACGATGCAGAACGCCCGCGCGCTGCACCGCATGATGAATATCCTCAAGCAGATGGAGCCGCTCGATGCAGCCGCTTAGCCCCGGTCACGAACCGATCACCGCCCGCTATATCAACGTCACCAGCGGTGGCGTGGACTACCGGATTTTTTACGAGGAAGCGGGCGAAGGCGTGCCGCTTATCTGTCTGCATACCGCCGGCACCGACAGCCGTCAGTTCCGTCATGTTCTGAACGATCCGGACGTGACGGCGAAATGCCGCGTGATCGCTTTCGACATGCCGTATCACGGCCGGTCCAACCCGCCGGAAAACTGGTGGCTCACCAGGTACCAGCTCACCACCGACGTCTACCTGAACCTGATCCACGACTTCTGGCTGGCGCTGGGCGTCGAACGACCCATCGTGATGGGCTGCTCGATGGGCGGCGCGGTAACGCTGGGTGTGGCGGCCCGCTATCAGGAAGAAATCACCGGGATTATCGGTCTGGAAAGTGCAGCGGTCGCGGGCGGACGCGACAACGATTTCCTGCATCACCCGGCAATCCATGGCGGCGAACTGGCGGCGAGCTATACCTACGGGCTGAACGCGCCATCGTCGCCCGAGGCCGGCTGCCGCGAAAACTGGTGGTATTACAGCCAGGGAGGTCCGGGCGTGTACAAGGGCGACGTCTATTTTTACTGCGAGGACTGGGACGCGCGCGAAGAGATCAAAACCATCGATACGAACCGCTGCAAGGTCTCTCTGCTGACCGGGGAATACGATTATTCGGCTACCCCGGAAATGTCGCAGGCGGCGGCGGATGCCATCGCCGGATCCCGGCTGACCATCATGAAGGATATCGGCCATTTCCCGATGATCGAGAACTACGAAAGGTTCCGTCCCTATCTTCTGGCCGAACTGGATCAGATGGTCTGACCGGACGGGTCTCCGGACCGGTCATGGGCGAGGCCTTTCAGGCGTTTTCCCGCCGCCCGATATTATCGAGATTCTCCTGCAGCGAGAGCTTGCTCAGACGGTCAAGTGGCAGATTTACGAAGATTGAAATCCGGCTGGTCATGAACCGCATGGTTTCCGCAAAAGCCGCGCGCCGAACGGCCTCCCTGCCGTCAACGGCCGCGGGATCGGGTATACCCCAATGGGCCGTCACCGGCTGGCCGGGCCAGACAGGACAGACCTCATCCCGGGCATTGTCACAGACGGTGAAGACGAAATCCATCACCGGCGCATCGGGTGCCGCAAACTCATCCCAGCTCTTGGAGCGCAGGTTTTCTGTCGGAAAATTCTGGAGTTTCAAAAGGTCCAGCGCATAGGGATGAACCTCCCCGTTCGGCATGCTGCCGGCGCTGAAGGCCTTGAATCTCCCCGCACCTTCGCGGTTGAGAACGGCTTCGGCGATGATGCTCCGCGCAGAATTGCCGGTGCACAGGAACAATACATTGTGAATCTTGTCCGCCATGAGCGTCACCCACTTGTTGATCTGTGGACGGAATAACGCGGTTTTATGACAGGACGATGAAAAACCTGTGACGCGGCGGGCGGCCTAGGCGATTTCCGATTCCCGCCTGGACTCCTTCTTGCGGTCATGCGGGTTGAGAAGGCGCTTGCGCAGGCGGATATTCAGCGGCGTCACCTCCACCAGCTCATCGTCGTCGATATAGGCGATTGCCTCTTCCAGACGAAGCGACCGCGGCGTTGTCAGGCGCACGGCGTCATCGGTACCTGAGGCCCGCACGTTCGTCAGCTTCTTGGTCTTCAGGGGATTCACTTCGAGGTCGTTGCCCCGGCTGTGCTCGCCGATGATCATACCCTCATAAACCGCCGTGCCGCCGCCGATGAACAATTCGCCGCGTTCCTCAAGATTCCACAGGGCGAAGGGCACGGATTTTCCCTTACTGTTCGAAATCAGCACGCCGTTGCGGCGACCCGGCACCTTGCCCTTGTACGGCGCGTAGGAATGATACAGACGGCTCATCACGCCAGTGCCGCGGGTCTCGTTCAGGAACTGGCCGTGATAGCCGATCAGGCCGCGCGACGGCGCCAGGAATGTCAGGCGCGTCTTGCCGCCGCCGGACGGACGCATGTCCGTCATCTCGCCGCGCCGCTCGCCCATGGCCTCGACAACGGGACCCACATAGGCGTCGTCGACGTCGATCACGACCTCTTCGATCGGCTCTTCATGTTCGCCCGTCTCGGGATTGTTCCGGTACAGCACGCGGGGGCGGGAGACGGACAGCTCGAAGCCTTCGCGGCGCAGCGATTCAATCAACACGCCGAGCTGCAATTCGCCGCGGCCCTTCACCTCGAAGACGTTCTCGTCATTGGTCCGTTCGATGCTGATCGCGACATTGCCCTCGGCCTCGCGCATCAGGCGCGCCGCCAGGAGACGCGACGTCACCTTGTCGCCGTCATCGCCGGCAAACGGCGAATCGTTGATCGAGAAGCTCATCGACAGGGTCGGCGGATCCACCGGCAGGGCCTGAATCGGCACACCCGCATCGGGGTCCGTGATCGTATCGGCAACCGTCGCTTCCTTCAGCCCGGCAATGGCGATGATATCGCCGGCGCGTGCCTCTTCCACCGGCACGCGTTCGATGCCACGGAATGCCAGCAGCTTGGTCAGCCGGCCGGATTCGAGTTTTTTGCCGTCGTGGCTCAGCGCGGTGACGGGCGCATTTATCCGGGCGACACCCCGTTCGACACGGCCCGTGAGGACACGGCCAAGATAGTTGTCGTATTCCAGAATCGTCGCCAGCATCGCGAAGGGCGCATCGGCATCTGCGACTGGCGGGCCGAAATGCTTGGTGATCAGTTCGAACAGCGGGGTCAGCGATTCCCGAGGCGCTTCGAGATCCTCCGCCGCCCAGCCCTCTTTCGCGGAGGCGTAGAGCGTCGGGAAATCGAGCTGCTCGTCGGTTGCGCCAAGCGCCGCGAAAAGATCGAACACCTCTTCCTGAACTTCGTAGGCACGCTGATCGGGACGATCCGCCTTGTTGACGACGACGATCGGTTTCAGCCCGAGCGCCAGCGCCTTCATGGTGACGAACTTGGTCTGCGGCATCGGACCCTCGGCCGCGTCCACCAGCACCAGCGCGCCATCGACCATCGACAGGATACGTTCGACTTCGCCGCCGAAATCGGCATGGCCGGGGGTATCTACGATATTGATGCGAATGCCGTTCCATTCAACCGACGCGCATTTCGCAAGGATGGTGATCCCGCGCTCGCGCTCCTGGTCATTGGAATCCATGACGCGCTCGGCAACGCGCTGATTGTCCCGGAAGGTGCCGGACTGCCGCAGCAATTGGTCGACCAGGGTCGTTTTGCCATGATCGACATGCGCGATGATCGCGATATTACGAAGTTCTGTCACGGTTCGTTCTTCCAAAAATAACGAGGCGGGTCATCTGACCCGCCCGTTCGATTTCAACATAGATATGCGTTTTGCAACCGCTGTATACAGCGATTTTCAAAAATTATCCCAGTTTTTCCTTTACGAGGGCTGAAAGAGACGTTTCGGGCCGCGCGCCGTAGTGGCTGATAACCTCCGCGGCGCAGATTGAGCCGATCCGCCCGGCAATATCGAGCTCATACCCCTGGGTGAGGCCGAACAGCACGCCCGCCGCATAAAGATCGCCGGCGCCCGTGGTGTCTACTACCTTTGCCACCGGTTCCGCGGGGATTTCAATCAACTCGTCTGCGGTGACGATCACAGAGCCTTCGGCGCCCCGGGTCACGGCGGCGAATTCCACCTTGCCGGCGAGCTGGCCGACGGCATCGTCGAAGGACTCCGTCTCGAACAGTGACGTGATCTCGTCATGGTTGGCGAACAGGATATCGACATGACCTTCGACCAGGTGCCGGAACGATGCGCGATGTCGATCCACACAGAACGGGTCTGACAGAGACAGGGCAACCTTGCGCCCGGCGGCATGCGCGAGCTCCGCCGCCTTGACGAAGGCTTCCTTAGCCGCGTCGCGATCGAACAGATAACCCTCGAGATAGGTGATCTGCGCATCGCCGATCGCCTCGGGATCGATGTCGTCCGGGCCGAGCATGACACTGACCCCGAGAAAGGTCTGCATCGTGCGGTCGGCATCGGGGGTAACGAAGATGAGGCACCGGGCCGTGGATTCCCCCTCGGTCGCCGGCCGCGACCGATAGTCGACACCGGCGGCCTTTATATCGTGACTGAAAACCCCGCCGAGCTGGTCGTCGCGGACCTTGCCGATATAGGCGCCCGCGCCGCCAAGCGAAGCTATGCCGGCAAGCGTGTTGGCGGCAGAGCCGCCGGACGTTTCGATGCCTGCCCCCATTTCGGCATAGAGCCGGTCGGCGTCCTCGGCCTCGATCAGGGTCATGGTTCCCTTGCTGAGGCTGAGGCGCTCGATCAGCGCGTCGTCGGCCTGTGCGATCACATCGACAATCGCGTTGCCAACGCCGACGACATCTAGGTGGGCGTCTGCCATGGGGTACTCCTGTTACGGTACGGAAATTTCTGAGATTCGGCGCGCAGTATAACGGCGAAGAACCACACTGCAATGGAAACTGCCCCGAGCCACCCCATATCTGCGGACAACACGGATTCGAGCCTTGCGCCGCCGGTCGGACGGCGGTTAAACAGGCGGGCAGCACTTCGGACATACAATCGGCAAGGTTATGTTTTCAGGACTTTATCTGGCTATCGAGCAACTGGGCGATCCGCGCATCCGCGGCGTGATTATCCGCGCCGTGCTGATCAGCGCCGCGCTTTTCGTCGGGCTGATGTTTGCCGCCGGCTGGCTGTTGAGCGGGTTGTCGTTTTTCGGGATAGGCTGGATCGACAGCGCGATAGCGTTCCTGGGCGGCGGCGCGGCCTTCGTTATCGGGCTGTTCCTGTTTCCGGCGTTCACCGGCATCATCATCTCTTTCATGCTGGAAGAGATCGCGAGCGCCGTCGAGGCGCGACACTATCCGGACCTGCCGGCGGCACGCGAGGAGCCGGTCATGGAAATGGTCGGCAATGCGGTGCGTTTTACCGGCGTGACGGTGGTCCTCAACCTGCTGGTGTTCATCATCGTCGTGCCCTTGATGCTGATCACCTTGGTGCTGATCCCGTTCATTCCCTTTGTCTTCTATGCGCTCAACGGGTATCTTCTCGGGCGTGAGTATTTCGAGTTTGCGGCTGTCCGCCGGCTCGATCCGGCCCCCGGCCGGATGTTGCGGCGTCAGTACAGAATTCGCGTTTTCATGTGCGGTATCGCAATTGCCGTTCTGATGACCATACCCTTCGTCAACTGGCTGATGCCGGTGGTGGCGGCGGCCTTTATGGTGCATGTATTCGAAGGCGTTCGCGGTCGCGCGGCACGCGCCTGAACCACCGCGAAAGCGGACAGAGAACCGCCGCATTGCGGCACTTACCGGAAAGACAGGACCATGGCGGACCAGGAAGATCAGACAAAACCCGAGACCCACGCGGCGCTGCCGCTGAAAGCCAGCGCCGGCAGTGCGCCGCCCAACGCGCTGCGCCCGGCGGGCGTTCCCCGCCCGGCCCACGACCTTCAGGCTGTCTCCCGGCCGTCCAACCTGAGCAGCCCGGAAGGCAAGAAGCTGATCGTCGGCCGCGAGATCCAGCTGAGCGGCAATATCAGCGCCTGCGACAAGCTGGTGGTCGAGGGCCGGGTCGAGGCCGAACTGCAGGACTGCCGCCAGATCGAAATCGCATCGACAGGGACATTCAAGGGTTCCGCCGCCATCGATATGGCTGAAATAAGCGGAAATTTCGAAGGCACGCTGACCGCGCGGGACATCCTGATCGTCCGCTCCTCGGGCCGGATTACCGGCACTGTCCGCTTCGGCAAGCTGGAGATCGAACGCGGCGGCGAAGTGGTCGGCGATATCGGTCTGTTCGACCCGTCGAGCGACGCCTGAGGATATCTCCGGAACCGACGGAATTATGCGCTCCAGACTGATTGCCGTCGCTACCTGTGCCGTGCTCGGCGCCTGTGTCGGCCCGACAGCCGGCCCTGACGGCCCGGCGGGAGCCGTGGCGCCCGCAGAAAACCGGGCCATGGTCGAGCCGCAACGACAACCCGATCCGGTGGCCATTCCGACCCCGGTGCCGTCGCCGCCGCCTATTGATCCCGCAAGCCTCGTCGGGATGACCGGCGATCGCATAACGGCGTTATTCGGCGCGCCTGTCTTCGTCCGGCGGGACCCGCCGGGTGAATTCTGGCGATATCGTGACGGGACATGCGTTCTGGAGCTGTTTTTCTATCCAAGGGCCGGTTCCCAGCGGGTCGATCATATCGAAACCAGAAATGCAGACCCCAAAATCCGGCAGGACCGGGCGGAATGCGTCGCAAAACTCAGAAAACCGGCTGTCCGGGGCTGATCCCGGGACAAATAGCCCGAACTGGCGAATGCCCGCCAGGCCGCCGAGCGGAACCCGGCACTAGCGGTCTTTCGGACCGAGCCGGTCGCGGTCGGGCGGTGAAGGATCGACCTCCTCGAAATCGCCATCGATAACGGGGCCGCCGGCTGGACCTCTCCCGGTCCGGCCGCCGCCCCAGCCGGGGCCGGACCCTGTTCCGGGCCCGGATCCGGGCTGACCGCCACTGAATCCGGCAGCTGAAACCGATATTTTACCGCTTCTGACCAGCCAACGGCCGATGGCAACGGCCGCAAACCGCCGGAAAGGCGGCACAAACAGCAAAAATCCGAACGCATCGGTGAAAAAACCCGGTGTCAGGAGCAAAATACCGGCAATAAGCAGGCACAACCCGTCAAATACCTCCTGAACGGGCAACTCGTTGCGGGCTGTGCTCTCCTGAACGCGTTGCAGTACCGCAAGCCCCTGAAGGCGCAGCAAGGTTGTCCCGGCGAAAGCGGTCAGGATGACGATGGCGAGGGTCGGCCACAGGCCGATCCACCCGCCGATTTCGATAAAAAGGCCGATTTCGATGATCGGAACGGCAATAAACATTGCCAGCAAAAGGATTGCCATGCTTGCGATTTCCCGGTGGACGTCCTATGTACTCTAGGGTACGGGGTCGGTTGCGAAGGTTCAAACAAAGGTTGGGATGACCTGCGCGGCGCGATACCGAACTATGTGGTAACGATTGCGGCAGAACCAACGTATTATATCCACGTAGATTCCAATGTATGCGCCTCGGTCCATCCGACCGCCCTGTATGGACAGCGTCTGACGACAATGGAGCGCCCGGGGACGGGCGCCGGAAAGCAAAATGATGGGTGACGGGTTTCAGTTCCTCGATATTGTCCTTTTCGCGATGGTCGCGGCATTTCTTGTGCTGCGCCTGCGCAGCGTTCTGGGAAAGAAAACCGGCCATCAGGAGCCGCGTCAGGACCCCATTTCGCGCCGCCAGCAGGATGCGCAGAAGGACGGAAATGTCGTCGAACTGCCCAATCGTTACAAGGACGGGCCGGACGATATGGCTGAGCCTATGGACGATCCGGTGGCCAATCTCGATCCCAACGATCCGCTTGCCTCGGGCATTACCCAGATCCGCATCGCCGATAGCAGTTTCCACCCGGTGGAATTCGCCAATGGCGCCCGCGCGGCTTTCGAGATGATCGTTCAGGCCTTTGCCGAAGGCGACACCAAAACCCTTGAAAACCTGTTGGCCGAAGACGTGTTCGAGAACTTCAACGAGGCGATCGTCGCCCGCCGGGAAGCCAACGAAAAACTCGAGACGACAATTATCGGTATCAGTTCGGCGGACGTCGTCGAAGCGGCGATGGATGGCCGGAACGCGATGGTAACGGTCAAATTCGTGTCGGAACAGGTAAACGTGACGCACGATGCCGAAGGCCGTGTGGTCGATGGCGATCCGAACCAGGTGACCGAAATAACCGATATCTGGACGTTCTCGCGCGATACCAAGTCGAGCGATCCGAACTGGAAGCTGGTCGAAACCAGCAGCCAGAACTAGGGATCGCCCGCCACCGCCCACATCTCTGGTGCTGCTGACAGTGCAACCGCGACGTCCCGGATACCGGCCCAAATCCATGACCAAACGCTCCGCTCCGCCGAAGATCAGATCCAGGGCCTCGGCGCATGCGCTCCTGCCGGTTCTGGGCCTTGCACTGTTTGCATCGGCCTGTACGCAGATCACGGCTCCCGATGCCCCCGATACACCATCCTTCCGCGACGTTCCCTATTCGGCGCTGCCGGGCTGGGCATCGGACCGGCATGCCGCTGCGATCCCGTCCCTCATCCGGTCCTGCCCGCCGCTGGAGAAACGCGGCGTCGACGGATTCGGCACCGCTGCGGTCTGGCAGGATATCTGCGCGGAAGCCCGCGCGCTGCCCGCCGGCAACGATGCCGCCGCCCGGGCGTTTCTGGAGCGCCGGTTTGTACCCGCCGCGGTGTCGGGACGGGATGGCAGCGAGGGGCTGATCACCGGGTATTTCGAACCCGAGCTCCGCGGCGCGCGGAAGCGTCAGGGTCCCTTCAACGTCCCACTGCATGTGCGACCGCCGGAACTGGTGGCCGTCGATCTCGGCCGTTTCGACGCGGACCTGAAGGGCAAGCGGATCGCCGGACGGGTCGTGCAGGGTCGGCTGGTTCCCTTCCACAACCGGGCCCAGATCGAACGCGGCGCCCTGCGCGGCCGACAGCTGGAGCTCGTCTGGGTGGACGATGCGGCGGATGCGTTCTTTCTCCATATTCAGGGATCGGGACGTATCCGGCTGCGCGATGGGACCGTTCTGCGCGTCGGCTATGCCGGCACCAACGGACATCCCTATACCGCCATCGGCCGCGAACTGATCGCCCGGGGCGCGATCCCCCGCGAACGCATGTCCATGCAGGAAATCCGGAAGTGGATGCGCGCAAACCCGGCGGACGGCGCAAAGCTGATGCGCACCAATGAATCCTATGTGTTTTTTCGCGAGCTGACCGAAGCGGGGCCGATCGGCGCCCAGGGTGTCGCGCTGACGCCCGAACGCAGCATCGCCGTAGACCGGAACATACTGCCGCTCGGCCTGCCGGTCTGGATTGACACGACCCTGCCGACCGAACCGGCAAGCGCCTATCGGCGCCTGATGATCGCCCAGGATACGGGCGGCGCGATCAGGGGCGCCGTCCGCGCGGACATTTTCTGGGGCGCGGGCGCACGGGCAGCGGAGCTGGCCGGCAAGATGAAGTCCCCCGGACGCTATTGGTTTCTTCGTCCGCGCGGTCTGGCGCCGGGAAGCTAAAGCCCGCCATGAAGCTTGCCGTCGCCGCGCTGCTTTGGCTGTCTCTGACGACGGCGGTATCGGCGTCCCCGGTCTCGGACGAGATCGAGGTGCGCACGTTCGAGGTCATCCTGTCGCATGACGATACGGAGCGCGACACGGTCGGGGAATTGAAATACCGCGGCGGCCTCGATATTCGCTCGACCGACAGGCGCTTCGGCGGTCTGTCGGGGCTGGATATATCACCTGACGGACGCCGGCTGATTGCCGTAACGGACCGCGGAGACTGGTTTACCGCGGTGCTGGCCTATAACCGCGACCGCTCGCTTTCCGGACTGTCCGACACCCGGATGATGGCGATCCGCGCCGAGGGCGGCGCTCCGGTGACCGGCCGCGCGGAGACGGATTCTGAATCGATCTTGCGCCTGACCGACGGCTCGCTTGTCGTCGGATTCGAACAGCGCCACCGGCTCCATCGCTTCATGACGCCGGGCGAAGCGGCAAAACCGTTCGGTTTCCCGGCAGCGCTTCGAAGGGCGCCGAACAATGGCGGGGCGGAAGCCATCACCCGGCTCTGGGGCAACCAGTTGCTGATCCTCTCCGAACGGCTGGAAGCGAGCCCCGGCATCGCGGCCGGCTGGGTCGGCGCCGGCCGGGCATGGCGCGCCGTCGGCTTTCGGAAGACCGGCATTTTCCATCCTGTCGGTGCCGCCACCCGCGATGACGGCACGGTGTTTCTCCTCGAACGGCGCTTTACGACGATTGGCGGAATAGCCGTCCGCATCAGCCGCGTACCGCCGGGCACCATCGTCCCGGGACGCATTTTTCAGGGGACCGAGCTTGCCGAACTGTCCCCGCCGCTGGTCGCGGATAATTTCGAAGGCATCGACGTGCGCCGGGGCGAAACGGGCGAAACCATGATTTACGTCGTTTCCGACGACAATTTCCACATTCTCCAGCGAACGCTTCTGCTGATGTTCTCCCTTGCGGAGTAATACGCGTCCGGCCATCCTGCCGGTATGATTTTTTCAGGACCAACGTCGTGACCGGGCGACCGCGCGTCGGGCTTTTCGCCACCTGCCTGGTCGATCTCTATCGCCCGTCGGTCGGTTTCGCCACGGCAAGCCTGCTGCAGAAAGCCGGCTGCGATGTCGATGTGCCCGCCGCCCAGGTATGCTGCGGCCAACCCGCCTATAACGCCGGCGACCGCCGCAACGCCGCGGCAATCGCGCGCCAGACCATCGGCCTGTTGGAGAATTTCGACTATGTCGTTGCACCCTCCGGATCCTGCGCCGGGATGCTGCGCCATCATTATCCGGAACTTCTGGCCGACGATCCGGAATTCGCAGCCCGCGCCCGCGCGGTTGCGGACCGGACATGGGAGCTGGTTTCGTTCCTGACCGACGTCTGTCGCTGGTCGGACATTGACGCGCGCTGGCCCGCGCGCGTGACCTATCACGATGCCTGTTCGGGGCTCCGGGAACTCGGCATCAGGGACCAGCCCCGCCAGCTGCTCGCAAAGGTAGACGGGCTTGACCTGCGGGAGCTCGACGCCCCCGATGTGTGTTGCGGGTTCGGCGGCACGTTCTGCGTCAAATACCCCGAAGTCTCCGGCGCGATGGTTGACCATAAAATCGACGATATCGTCGCCACGGGCGCCGCCACCGTGCTGTCCGGCGACCTCGGCTGCCTGATGAACATCGCCGGGCGGCTGTCCCGGCGCGGCGAATCCGTCGAGGCGCGTCATGTCGCCGAGGTCCTGGCCGGCACGGCGACCGGTCCCGCCATCGGCGGCGGCGATACCGGGAAGGCCTGAGCATCATGCAGCAGACCAGTCTCGAATTTTCACAGAATGCCGCGCGGGCGCAGGCGGATGCCGACCTGCAGTCGGCGCTGGCGAAACTGCAGCGCGACACCCGCCTTGCCCGGCCGGTCATCACCGGCCGCCTGCCGGAGTTCGAGGACCTGCGGGACCGCGCCGTCGCCATCAAGAACCATACGCTCGCCAATCTCGATCACTATCTCGAGACGCTCGAAGCCAATGTCATCGATGCGGGCGGCCACGTGCACTGGTGCAACGATGCGGGCGATGCCCGTGAAACGATCCTGCAGATCTGCAGCGATGCGGGTGCGAAAACCGTCGGCAAGGGCAAGTCGATGGTGTCGGAAGAAATCGCGCTCAACGACTACCTGATCGCGAACGGCCTCGACGTGGTGGAAACCGATCTCGGCGAATACATCCTGCAACTGCGCCACGAAACGCCGAGCCACGTCGTCATGCCGGCGATTCATTTAAAGAAAGAACAGATCGCGGATACCTTCCGTGAACATCATACGATGCTCGATCCCGCACGACCGCTGGACGCGCCGCGCGATATGACAGAGGAAGCCCGGACCAGGCTGCGCGAAAAATTCCTGTCCGCGGATGTCGGCATCACCGGCGCCAACATGCTGATCGCCGAGACCGGGTCCATCGTGGTCGTCACCAACGAGGGCAATGGCGACCTGACCCAGACCCTGCCGCGGGTTCATATCGTCATCGCGGCCATCGAGAAAGTCGTGCCGCGCATCGACGACGCCCTGTCGATCCTGCGCATCCTCGCACGATCGGCAACCGGGCAGGAGATCACCTGCTACACGACCTTTGCGACGGGCCCGAAACGGCCGGACGACCTGGACGGGCCGGAGGAATTTCATCTCATCCTGCTCGATAACGGGCGCACGAAGCTGCTCGAAGGCGATTTCCGCGACGTGCTGCGCTGTATCCGCTGCGGTGCCTGTCAGTCCGCCTGTCCGGTTTACGGCGCGGTCGGCGGACATGCCTATGGCGGGGTATATGGCGGACCCATCGGGGCGGTGCTGACCCCGGCCCTGGACGGTATCGACAAGGCCTGGCCTTTGCCGGAAGCATCGTCTTTCTGCGGCAATTGCGAAGCCGTCTGCCCCATGCGGATTCCGTTGCCCGGCCTGATGCGGCGCTGGCGCGACATCGCCCATGCGCAGAAACTGAACAAGCCCGGGGCACGGCGCGGGTTGGCGCTCTGGGCATGGGCGGCACAGCGGCCGGTGCTGTACCGCTTGGGCGCCCGCATTGCGCTGCGCGTGCTGCGGTTGCTCGGCCGCCGCCGCGGGTTCCTGCGTCGCGTGCCGCTGGCGGGCGACTGGACTTTTGCCCGCGATCTGCCCGCCCCCGAGGGCGGAACGTTCGTCGACCGCTGGCGGAAAGAAAACCCGGGAACGACGCCGTCATGAGCGCACGGGACGATATCCTCGGACGCATCCGGTCGGCGATCGACCGGCCCGCGGGTACAGGCGCGCCGCCCCCGCCCGAATACGCGAACCGGTCCCTGATCCCGCGCCGGGCGCAGGGCGGCCCGGCGGAGCTGACCGCACGTTTCATCGAAATGGCGACCGAGGCCGAGATTTCCATCGGCCGGGTCGCGGAATCAAACGCCGTCGGAAGGTCCATATCCGACTGGCTCCAGACAGAAGGCCTGCCGACGCGCGCCGTAATGTCGCCCGATCCCGGGATGGATGCCTATGGCTGGGAGAATGCGCCGGGGCTGGAGATCCGCCGGGGCGCGACCGATGGCAGCGATGCCGTCTCGATCACGCCGACCGTCGCCGGCATCGCCGAGACCGGATCGATCATGGTAGCAAGCGGCCCGGGCACGCCGTATACGCTGAATTTTCTGCCGGAAACCCATATCGCCATCGTGCATGCCGACCGGATTGTCGGCGGTTACGAAGACGCCTGGGCGCGGGTCCGGGGCAATGGCGAAACCGCCGCCGCCCTGCCGCGGACGGTGACCCTTATCACGGGGCCTTCGCGGTCTTCCGATATCGAGCGCACGGTCACCATCGGCGTTCATGGTCCGAAACGGCTGCGTATCGTGCTGGTGGGCGAGATCGAAAGCGGGGACGATGGCCAGAAAACCTGACCGGTCCCGGGGGCACCTTACGCCGGAAGAAGAAGCCCTGTTCCGCGCCGCCATGGCGGATGCAAAGCCCATCGCGCGGCGTACGCTCCCGCCTGCAGATACCGGGATACCGGCGCCGCCAGCCGTTGCCGCGCCCAGACAGAGACGAGCCGCGCAACCCGCGCCACCGCCCGCACCCCCGCGCCCACAGCCCAAACCTGTGCTTGAAGCCGGCAGGGCCGCTGATCTCGACCGCCGGACCATGGACAAATTGCGCAAGGGCCGGTTGCGCCCGCAGGGCCGCCTCGACCTCCACGGTCTGACCGCCGACAGGGCATTGCATGCCCTGAATGCTTTTCTGGCGGACGCCCAGCGGAACGATAAAAGATGCGTCCTCGTCATCACCGGCAAGGGCTCGATGAAAGAAGGCGGCGGCATTATCCGGCGCGAACTGCCGGCCTGGCTGAACGCGCCCGGCAATCGCGCGCGCGTGCTCGGCTTTGCCGGCGCGCAGCCGGCCGATGGCGGCGGCGGGGCGTTCTATGTGCTGCTGAAGCGGCGGCGCTGAAAGACCCTACAGGATGAACTTCGACAGGTCGGTGTCTTTCGCAAGATCGGCGACGGTTTCGCGCACGTAATCCGCATCGATGGTCAGCGCCTCGCCGGAGCGGTCGGACGCGGTGAAGGAAACATCCTCGAGCAGGCGTTCCATCACCGTCTGCAGACGCCGGGCGCCGATATTTTCCACCGTACGATTGACGTCGGTGGCGAGCTTCGCCAGCGCATCGATTGCCTCGTCGGTGAACGCCAGCGTCATCCCCTCGGTCGCCATCAGCGCCGTGTACTGGCGGATCAGATTGGCTTCCGGCTCCGTCAGGATGCGGCGCATGTCGGCCTCGTCTAGCGCCTTGAGCTCGACGCGGATCGGCAAACGCCCCTGTAGTTCGGGCAGCAGGTCGGAGGGCTTCGACAGATGAAAGGCGCCCGATGCGATGAACAGGACATGATCGGTCTTGATCGTGCCGTGCTTGGTCGCCACCGTCGTGCCCTCGATCAGCGGCAGCAGGTCGCGCTGGACGCCCTCGCGGCTGACATCGCCGCCGGAGCGGCCTTCCGAACGGACACAGATCTTGTCAATCTCGTCGAGAAAAACGATGCCGTTCTGCTCGACCGCGTCGAGGGCGGTGCGCACCACCACGTCGTCGTCGAGCAGCTTGTCGCTCTCCTCGGCGATCAGCAGGTCGTAGCTTTCGAGCACGGTCAGTTTCTTCGGCTTGGTCTGGTTGCCGAACGCCTTGCCCATCATTTCGCTCAGATTGATCATGCCCATCTGGGCGCCCGGCATGCCGGGAATTTCGAGCGTCGGCATCCCGCTGCCGGCATCCTGCACATCGATTTCGATTTCACGGTCGTCAAGTTCGCCCTGGCGCAGCATGGTGCGGAATTTCTGACGCGTATCCGCGCTGGCGCCTTCACCGACCAGCGCATCGAGCACGCGTTCCTCGGCAGCGACTTCGGCCTTTGCGACGACTTCCTTGCGCATGCGTTCACGCGTCATGTGAATGGCGATTTCGGACAGGTCCCGGATAATCGATTCCACGTCGCGCCCGACATAGCCGACCTCGGTAAACTTGGTGGCCTCTACCTTGATGAACGGTGCATCCGCCAGGCGGGCGAGCCGGCGCGCAATCTCGGTCTTGCCGACGCCCGTCGGGCCGATCATCAGGATATTCTTGGGCAGGACCTCTTCGCGCAGGTCGTCTTCAAGCTGCTGGCGGCGCCAACGGTTGCGCAGCGCAATGGCGACCGCGCGCTTGGCGTCGTTCTGGCCGACGATATAGCGGTCCAGTTCGGAAACGATTTCACGGGGGGAGAAACTTGTCACAGGCTACAGACTTTCAACAACGACGTTTTCATTTGTATAGATGCAGATATCGGCGGCGATTTTCATCGCCCGGCGCGCGATCTCTTCGGCCTCGAGACCGTCCTGGTCGAACAGGCCCCGCGCCGCGGCAAGGGCGAACGGCCCGCCCGAACCGATGCCGATAATACCGTCTTCGGGTTCGAGGACATCCCCCGTTCCGGTGAGCACGAGCGACACGTCCCTGTCGGCCACGGCCATCATCGCCTCGAGACGGCGGAGATAACGGTCGGTTCGCCAGTCCTTCGCCAGTTCGACGCAGGCACGGGTCAGCTGGCCGGGGTGCTGTTCGAGCTTCGCTTCAAGGCGCTCGAAAAGCGTAAAGGCATCGGCGGTCGCCCCCGCAAAACCGGCAATAACCCCGCCGTCGCCCAGCAGCCGCACCTTGCGGGCGTTCGATTTCATGACCGTATTGCCGAATGTCACCTGACCGTCGCCGGCGACGACGACCTTGCCGTTCTTGCGCACCGACAGGATGGTCGTGCCGTGCCATGTTTCAATCTTGCTGTCTGCCATAATTCTCCGGAAAGGCGCGGCTGTCCGCGCCGGAATAGGAAATGAGCGCCGTTACCCTAAAATGATGGTTCACGGGGCATCGTCAAGGGCCAGTGTCGATGCCGGCCCGGATCGCGCCAAAATCAGCATAAGCGTCCCGGGGAGCGGAAGCGGAGTCTACCGCGAGTTCCGCAGATGTCTACCGGACGAAAATCCTGAAACGGAACGGCGAATCCGACCGCCCGGCCACCAGTTCGCTCTCTCCCGCCATCAATGGCGCGCTTAGCGGTCGGCCGTCGCCGCCGAGAATCTGGCCGTTCAGCGTGGTTCCGTGATAGCTGCCGCAGTCGCGCACCATCAGGGCCCCGTTTTCCCGCTCGATCGAAAAATGCCGACGCGACAGGTTGAAGGGCCGCACATCGTCGATCACGAGACTGACGTCGTCATACGTGTCCTTCCCCTCGCCGGACGCCGAACGTCCGATCCTGAAGGGAAGTTCGTGCACCGCTATTTCCTCCAAACCCAGCGCCGACCGCAACCGCCTGCCATCGGGAACAAGACGGATCACCGGTGCCGGGCCGGCATGTCCGGTTCCCGCGATGTCCGCATCTTTGTGTCCGGGATCCCCCGCCGGTGGCGATATGGATGTCGCTGCAACGCCGGGTGCAGGTGCGGTTACAGGACGGACCAGATCGAAAACCGGCCCGAATATCGGCGACAGAAGATGCTGTTGAACGGACAGGATGGCGAGAAACTCGTTTCGCCGCAGAAATTCAACCGCCACATCGCCGACAGCAACCGCATCTGTTTCCCGCGTCCCGCCGGTCAGGAACCCGTCGTCACCGAAAACACTGTCCACGCCGAAATCTCCGGTTCCCGCCCTGTCGCCGCTGCCGCGCCTGAGACGCACTCTGCCTGAGCGGACTCTATATATCCCGTCCGCCGGATCGCCCTGTCTGTAGATCAACGCGCCGTCGGAAAACTGCCGCTCTGTCATACCTGCTACGCCCGCCCTTTTACCTTGCCACCCACGACCACAAACACCCGTTTGCCGCGAATAATCCGGATGCTGCCACTTTTTTTAGGGGTCTCCGCAACGAGAATCAACAATGGCGCGATTGCCCCTGCAAACCGTTGACCACTGGCGCCCGCACCCCTTACCTGATAAAAAACGCGCGATTCCGGTGCGGTCACCCAATATACAAGACAGTATATACGAGACAGTTACTGCTCTGATTCGTCGTTCTGCGGGAAAACCGACGCCCATTAAACATCAGGTAATCGCTCATGCGCGAAGCAAAAGTTGCCAGAAAAACCTCGGAAACCGACATTGAGGTCGCGCTGAACCTCGACGGGACCGGCAAATACGATATCGACACCGGTATTGGATTTCTCGATCACATGCTGGAGAGCCTGTCGCGTCACAGCCTGATTGATCTGAACGTGCGCGCAAAGGGCGACCTTCACATCGATTTCCATCACACCACAGAGGATACCGGCATCGCTATCGGCGACGCCGTTCACAAGGCCCTCGGCGATCGCCGCGGTATCCGGCGCTACGCATCCGCCATGATCCCGATGGACGAGACGCTCAGCCGTGTATCGATCGACGTTTCCGATCGACCCTATCTGATCTGGAAGGTGGATTTTACGAGGCCGAAGCTGGGCGAGATGGACACGGAGCTTTTCAAGGAATGGTTCCAGGCCTTTGCGCAGAATGCGCGGGTGACGCTGCATGTTGAAAATATATACGGCGAAAACAATCACCACATCGTCGAGAGCTGTTTCAAGGCGCTCGCCCGCGCCCTGCGCGACGCGACGGAAACCGATCCGCGTGCGGCGGATTCGATCCCGTCGACCAAGGGAACGCTGGGCGGCTGACCGGGTAGAACGACATGCGGGTCTTCACGATACATCTGCGGCCGTCAGCACTATCGCCCGACCGGGACGCCGTCCTGATCAAGGAGGGCTTCTGCTGGCCGGCCTTTTTCTTCGGGCCGTTCTGGGCGCTTTGGCACCGGATGTGGTTTGCGGCCGCGGGTCTTCTATCGGTCCTGATCGCGCTGGGGATCGCCGAATCCATCCTGCGGCTAGATCCGATGACCTATAGCGTCGTGATGTTCGGCGTCTCGACGGTCATCGGGTTTTGCGCCAATGACTGGCGGCGCGAAGCACTGACCGCACGGGGCTGGAATATGGGCGGCCTGTCCGCCGCCCCGGACCGGGACCTTGCATTCCGCCGTTTCGTCGACCTGCACCCGGACGCCATGGACCTGCGGCCCTCGCCCGGTGTCGCGCCGGCGGCATCCGCCAACACGTCCTCCGGACCGGTGAGGCCTTGAGCGACTCCCCGATGGTAGGCGCCAGCGCAATGGCCGGAACAACGCCGGGAGCGACCGTCGTCATCGATTACGGATCGGGCAACCTGCGCTCGGCGGCAAAAGCGCTGGAACGCGCGGCGCGCGAAACCGGTATCGACACCCGGATAACGGTTACCGACGATGCGGCGGCACTGGACCTTGCAGACCGGATTGTCCTGCCCGGCGTCGGCGCCTTCGGCGATTGCGCGGCGGGCCTGCGTTCGCTGCCCGGTATGATCGACGCGCTGGAACGGAATGTGCGCGAACGCGGTAAGCCGTTTCTCGGCATCTGCGTCGGCATGCAGCTGATGGCCGACCGGGGAATCGAACATGGCGCACATGACGGACTGGGCTGGATTCCGGGCGAAGTCCGCCCGCTGCAGCCATCCGACCCGGGGCTCAAGATTCCGCATATGGGCTGGAATGTCGTGGAACGCCGCCCTGCCGGCAGGGCGCATCCCGTTCTTGCAGGGCTTGAAGCTGGCACACACGCTTATTTCGTGCACAGTTACGCTATTGTCTGCACACGGGAGACCGATGTGCTGGCATCCGCCGATTACGGCGGCAGCTTCGCCGCGGTTATCGGGCGCGACAACATGATCGGAACGCAGTTCCATCCGGAAAAAAGTCAGGCGGCGGGCATCCGTCTGCTTGGCGGTTTCCTGAAATGGGACGGAAAGGCAGATTAAGGATGGTTGTCAAAACAGTCGTGGAGCCCCTGAAGGAAGTCTTCGACGAGGATCTCGAGGATCTGTGCGATGCTGCGGAATCGGCGATTCTCGACGGCGGCGGATTCGGATGGCTGCGGCCGCCGCCGCGCGCCGTCCTCGGCCGTTACTTCCGCGGGGTCGTGCTGGTGCCGGAGCGTCACCTTTTCGTCGGCCGGCTGGACGGGCGCATCGCCGCCTCCGTCCAGTTGCAGGAACCCCCGCGCAATAACGAGGCACAGGCCCACGCCGCACTGCTGACAACGCTTTTCGTCGCACCCTGGGCCCGCGGGCACGGTATTTCGCTGCGACTGGTCCAGGCGGTGGAAAAGCTCGCCGCCGAGCTCGGCTATCTGATGCTCACCCTCGACCTCCGGGCGACCCAGACGGCGGCGATCCAGATATACGAACACCAGGGCTTCGAGCGCTGGGGCACCAACCCGACATATGCCCTTGTGGACGGCAAATTTGTCGAGGGTCATTACTATTCGAAGCAGTTGAGAGAGCTGCCCAAAGTGAAGAAAAACAGAAACAGGAACACAGCGGCGAAATGATACTTTTTCCGGCGATCGATCTGAAAGACGGCGCGTGCGTGCGGCTGGTCCGGGGCGAGATGAACCAGGCGACGACCTTTAACGACGATCCAGCAGCACAGGCGCGTGACTTTGCCGCCGCCGGATTCGAATGGATCCATATCGTCGATCTGAACGGTGCTTTTGCCGGAGCGCCGGTCAATGGCGATGCGGTCGCCGCCATTGTCGCCGCCGTCGACCTGCCGGTCCAGCTGGGCGGCGGTATCCGCGACATTCAAACGATCGACCGCTGGCTGAGCGCCGGCGTCGAACGGGTCATTCTCGGGACCGCTGCAATCAAGGACCCCGATCTGGTCCGCGCAGCGTGCGAAAAGCATCCGGGCAGAATCGTCGTTGGCATCGACGCCCGCCGCGGACGTGTCGCGGTCGAAGGCTGGGCGGAGACATCCAATACCCGTGCGCTGGACCTTGCCATGCAGTTCGAAAACGCGGGCGTCGCGGCCATCGTCTATACCGATATCGACCGCGACGGTGCGATGCAGGGCGTCAATATCGATGCGACGGTCGATCTTGCCTTCGCGCTGACAACGCCGGTGATCGCCTCGGGCGGCGTTCGCGGCATTTCCGATATCGTCGATCTGAAAGCGCATGAAAGCGCCGGCATTGAGGGCGTGATTTCGGGCAGAGCGATCTATGACGGCCGCCTGAACGCCGCAGAAGCGCTCGCGGTGTTAAAAGGATAATCCACCCCGATGCTCAAGGCGCGTATCATTCCCTGTCTCGACGTCAAGGACGGCCGCACCGTCAAGGGCGTCAACTTCGTCGACCTGATAGATGCCGGCGATCCCGTGGAGCAGGCGAAATTCTATGACAGCCAGGGCGCGGACGAACTGACCTTCCTGGATATCACGGCGAGCCACGAGAACCGCGACACCATATTCGATGTGGTCAACCGCACCGCCGAACAGTGCTTCATGCCGCTGACCGTCGGCGGCGGCATCCGCCAGGTCGAAGACATCCGGAAGATGCTGCTGGCCGGCGCCGACAAGGTGTCGATCAATACGGCCGCCGTGCACCGGCCGGAATTCGTGGGCGAGGCGGCCGAAAAATTCGGGGCGCAATGCATCGTCGTCGCGATCGACGCGAAATCCACCGGCCCGGGAAAATGGGAAATTTTCACCCATGGCGGGCGGGAACCGACCGGGATCGACGCCGTCGAATGGGCAAAGCGCATGGCGGATCTCGGCGCCGGCGAAATCCTGCTGACATCGATGGACCGGGACGGGACTCGGTCCGGTTTCGATATCGAACTGACCCGCACCCTGGCCGACGCCGTGAGCGTGCCGGTGATCGCCTCCGGCGGCGTCGGCACGCTGGACCATCTGGTCGAGGGCATTCGCGACGGCCATGCCAGCGCCGTGCTGGCCGCGTCGATCTTCCATTTCGGGGAATATTCGATCCCGGAGGCGAAGGCGCATATGGCCGCCGCCGGCGTCGCGATCCGGCCGGTCGAAGACGCCGCCGCCTGAACTGTTCGGATGACAGCGGCCCGGCAATCTGATATCGCGGGACCATGAGCATCAATCAGAATACCGACGCGGTGATCGCCCGCCTGTTTGAGACGATCGCGAGCCGCCGGGGCGGCGACGCGGACGCGTCCTACACGGCGAAGCTGTTCGCGCGCGGCACCGGAAAAATCGCGCAGAAGCTGGGCGAGGAAGCGGTCGAGACCGTGATCGCCGCTGTCGGCAAAGACCGCGGCGGCACCATCGGCGAAAGCGCCGACCTGATCTATCACCTGCTGGTGCTGTGGGCCGATGCCGGTATCCGCCCGGAAGACGTTCTTGCCGAGCTGGAACGCCGGGAAGGCACGTCTGGCATCGCCGAGAAAGCCGCGCGCAAGGAGTAGCCGATGAAGTTCACTGAGTACGACGACCAGAACGTTTTTGCGAAAATCCTGCGCGGGGAAATTCCCTGCACCAAGGTGCACGAGACCGAGCATTGCCTGTCCTTCCAGGACATCAATCCGCAGGCGAAGGTGCATGTGCTGGTGATCCCCAAGGGCGCCTATATTTCCTGGGCCGATTTTTCCGCTAATGCCTCGCCGGCGGAGCAGGCAGATTACGTCGCGGCCATCGGCGATACCGCGCGGGCGCTGGGGGTGGACGAGACCGGCTATCGGGTCCTTGCCAATCACGGCCACGATTCGCACCAGGAAGTGCCCCACCTGCACACCCACATCCTGGCCGGCCAGCCGCTCGGCCCGATGCTCGAAGGCGGCGACCTGCCGCCGGGTGTGGAATACGTCCGGAAATAAGTCGGGCGGCAGTGATAGGGTAACGCGGGCCGGTTGCGGAGAATGCCTGCCGCAGCGCCGGCACCAGGCGGAAATCCGCGACATGGCCTCGTCTGGCGACCATACGGAACACCTTTTTTTCCACCGCATCGGCTGGCTCCGCGCCGCCGTTCTCGGCGCCAATGACGGGATCGTATCGACCGCAAGCCTGATCGTCGGCGTGGCGGCGGCATCGCCCGACCGGAGCGCGATCCTCGTGGCCGGGGTCGCGGGCCTTGTGGCCGGGGCCATGTCCATGGCGGCGGGCGAATACGTCTCGGTGAGTTCGCAATCGGACACGGAAAAAGCGGATCTCAAACTGGAACGCGCGGCGCTCGACGTCGATCCCGGCGCGGAGCGCGAAGAACTTGCATCGATCTATGTAGGCCGTGGGCTCGATCGCGACCTTGCGCATGCGGTCGCCACCCAGCTGATGGAACATGACGACCTCGCCGCCCATGCACAGGACGAACTCGGCATCACCGAAACGGTCTCGGCCCGGCCCGTGCAGGCAGCGGTTACATCGGCGGCGGCGTTTTCAGCCGGGGCCGTCCTGCCGCTCGCGGCGGCGGCGCTGGGGCCGCCCGCCATCGCGGTTTCGGTGGTATCGGTCTCGTCCCTGCTTGCCCTCGCGCTGCTCGGCGCAATTTCCGCACGGGCCGGCGGCGCGCCGGTGGGAAGGGCCGTCTTCCGCGTCGTCCTGCTGGGCGGACTCGCGATGGCGGTAACGGCCGGCATCGGCACACTGATCGGGACGGCAATCTGACGAAAGGGCGGCTACCGCCCCGGCGCGACCCGCCGGTAGCCGAGCGCCTCGGCGATATGGACCCGCTGCACCTGATCGGCGCCGTCGAGATCGGCGATGGTGCGCGCAACACGGCGGATGCGGTGCCAGGCGCGGGCAGACAGGTGCAGACGCTCCGCCGCGTCGGCGAGCAGCCGGGCGCCGTCGGCGTCGGGCGTGGCGATATCGTCCAGCAGGTCGCCATCGGCATGGGCGTTCACGGTGACCCCGTGGGCGACCGCGTCGGGCCGGTCGGCAAAGCGCATCGTCTGGATTTGCCGCGCGGCGGCGACGCGGGCCGCGACCTCCGCCGTGCCTTCCGCCGGGGCGGGGAGCGCGAGATCGGCGGGCCTGACGGCGGGGACATCCACATGGAGATCGATCCGGTCGAACAGGGGGCCTGAGATTTTCGACTGATAGTCGGCCGCGCAGCGCGGCACGCGGGCGCAGCTGAGCGCCGGGTCGTCGAGCCAGCCGCACTTGCACGGGTTCATCGCGGCGACCAGCTGGAACCGGGCAGGGTAGGCTATATGCGCATTGGCCCGCGCGATCACCGCGCGGCCGGATTCGAGCGGCTGGCGCAGGGCTTCGAGCGAGCGGCGATCGAATTCCGGCAGTTCGTCGAGAAACAGCACGCCGTTATGGGCGAGGGAGGCTTCGCCCGGCCGCGCGCGGGACCCGCCGCCGATCAGGGCCGGCAGGGTCGCCGAATGGTGCGGGTCGCGGAACGCCCGGCGCATCTGCAGGCGGCCGCCGGCAAGCTCGCCCGCAACCGACAGCACCATGGACGATTCCAAGGCCTCCGCCGGGGACAAAGGCGGCAAAAGGCCCGGCAGCCGGGCGGCCAGCATCGACTTGCCGGAACCGGGCGGGCCCATCATCAGCAGGTTGTGCCCGCCCGCCGCGGCGATTTCCAGGGCGCGCTTGGCGCTTTCCTGTCCCTTCACGTCGCGCAGGTCAGGAATGGGCGAATCGTCCGCGGCAAGGGCCGGTTCGGGACGGGACAGCACCTGGGTGCCTTTGACATGGTTGACCAGCGACAGCAGGGACGCCGGCGCCAGCACATCGATATCGCCGGCCCATGCCGCCTCCCCGCCCTGGGCGGCGGGACACACGATCCCCCGCCCGGCGGCATTGGCGCCGATGGCCGCGGGCAGAACGCCGGCGACACGGGTGATCGCGCCGTCCAGCGCAAGCTCGCCCAGGACGGTGTGGTTGTCGAACGCATCGTTCGGCAGCACGTCCATCGCCATCAGGACGGCAACCGCGATCGGCAGATCGAAATGAGAGCCTTCTTTCAGCACGTCGGCGGGGGCGAGATTGACCGTGATGCGCCGCGGCGGCAGGGCGAGCCCCATGGCAGCCAGGGCCGCGCGCACCCGTTCGCGGGATTCGGCGACCGCCTTGTCCGGCAGGCCCACGATATTGAACGCCACCATGCCCGAGGACAGCTGCACCTGGCAGTCGATATCGAGCACGTCGATGCCGTTGAAGGCGACGGTGTGTACGCGCGAAACCATGCGATTGCGACCCGGGGATGCGCCGGACGTACCGGGAGTTGCGGAAACGATGCCGTCAGTATGTGCGGGTTGTGCGAAGCCGTCCATATTGCGTCTTCCATTCCGGTATCTCGATAGGAACATACCATGAACACATGGTGGTGCAAGACCGAATTCCTGACGGGATACCGTCGGGTTTTTTTACGGTTTTGTATTCCTACGCGCGCGCCCAGGCGCGTAATGGGTTGATTCTGGGCGGTTTTATTATATTGGCACGGATTTTGCCTCTTTTCGTCGAGACTCTTTTTTGCATAGTCAAACAGCGGAATCCGGCCATGAAAGGCATTATCAGAACCACTGCCGCCCTCCTCACAGCCTCCTTCCTGGCAACAGCGCCGGCAGGCGCCGACCAGATCATCGAACTGTACAGCGGCAACGGCACGGTCGGCGGGGCGGACAGCCAGGTCACCTTTGCCCCGGGCCCGCTCGATGCCGCATTCGGAACCGCGTTCACGCCCGCGTCTTTCAACGCCGCAAGCAGCGGCGCCGCCGCGACCGTCATCAATAACCACCCGGCCTGGATCACGGCCGCCGCGTTCAACGCGAATGCGTCCACCGCCGCCGTGCCGGCACAGTGGATTTCGAATTCGCCGATCGGCGGCGCGCAATTCGGGGACGATGGATCATCGGCGCTGTACGCGATCGAATTCACGATCACCGACACGATCATCACGGCCGCCAGCATCGATTTCGATTTCGCCGTCGACAACATTATCGGCGGCGGCCCGAATCAAGGGCTCTTTATCAACGGCACTGCGCTGTCCGGCTCGACATCCGGCGGCGGGTTCGACACCGTCACCAATTTCACCCGCACGGATATCGCCCCGCTGCTGGTGACAGGCGTGAACACGCTCTACATCAACATGACCGATGTCGGCGGACCGGCCGGGCTGATCTTTTCGACGACGATCAATATCGAAGGCAGCACGACCGTTGCCGTGCCGGAACCGGGCCTGATCGCGGTCTTCGCGCTGGGACTCGCCGGTATCGGCTTCGGCCGCTGGGCGCATAACCGCCGCATCTGAGAGACTTTCTAGACAGTAACTTCGACACCCCGGCGGATGAGCCGGGTCACCAGGGGTAGGCAAAAATGACTTTCAGGCTTTGCGCACGGCTTTTCGCCGTGCTGATCTCCGTTTCGATCTTCACGGCGACAGGCGCCCGCGCCGCGCCCCTGCTGGACGTTATATTTGTCCTCGACGGTTCGGGATCGATCAGTTCTGGCGATTACCAGACCCAGATAGACGCCACGAAGGGCTATATCAGCACCCTTCAAAACGGGGTTCCGGGAATTGACCGGGACCCGGGACCGCCGGTCGCGCCCGATCTGCTGGGCGCCGATCTGAATGTCGGCCTTGTGCAGTTTTCGACAAACGCTGTTCTTGATCTCGGCCTGACCGGCAACCTCGCCGCGGCCAACAGCGCCCTCGACGCGATGTCCCAACAGTTTGGACAAACCAACCACGCAGCCGCCTTCGCGCTGGCAGCATCGGAACTTTCTGCAAATGGACGCGCCGGCGCGCAACAGGCAATCGTGCTGGTAACCGACGGTGAAGCGAACCAACCCGGCGGGAATCCGTTGATTGCCGCGATATCTGCTGCGGACGCCGCGAAAAACGACGGGATCCTGATTTTCACGATTGGTGTCGGAAACGACGTCGATCTGTTCCACCTTGCGGCCTATTCGAGCGGTCCCGATTTTGTCGCGGGTATCGATGATTACGATGCGCTCGAAACCGTGACGCCCCAGATCGCCGAAACCCTCCTGATCGAGGAAACGGCCGTCAGCGTCAACGGACCGGCGCCGCTGGCCCTGCTCGGCCTCGGCATCGCCGTTATGGCCTGTCTGCAGCGGCGTTCTATTGGGTCGTAAACTGCGCTAGACTTCCCGCAACACCACGGGAAGAAAAATGCTCAAACTCTATGACGGCAACACATCGGTCTGCGCCATAAAGGTGCGGCTCGTCCTGTTCGAAAAGGGCGTTCCGTTCGAAAGCCACAATATCGACCTGCGCAAGGGCGAGCAGTTCGATCCCGCGTACCTCGCGCTGAATCCGAACGGGGTGGTGCCGACGCTCGACGATGGCGGCGAAATCGTCGTCGAATCCTCGGTGATCATGCAGTACCTGGAAGACACCCATCCGGTGCCGTCGCTGCTGCCGGAAAGTCCCGCAGACCGCGCGCGCATGCGGATCTGGATGAAACGGGTGGACGATCTTATCCATCCGTCCATCGGCACGCTGACCCATGCCACCGTCTACCGCCCCGGATTTCTTGCCCTGAGTGCGGAAGACCAGGCGGCACGGCTGGAAAAAATCCCCGACGAGAACCGCCGCAAGCGCTTCGCCGCCGTCTACGAGGACGGGCTGGACGCGCCCATCGCAATCGGCGCCGTGCACGCGCTGAACCGGCTGGTCCTCGACATGCAGGAAACGCTGGAGAAATCCGACTTTCTCGCGGGCAACGCCTACAGCCTCGCCGACGCGGCGGTCACGCCCTATGCGAACCGCCTGTTCGATCTCGGCCTGCTGGGCCTTTGGGCGATGGAGGCGCCGCGGGTTTTCAGCTGGTTCAGCGCCATCCGCGAACGGGCGAGTTTCGTGCCCGCCATCGTCGACTATCTGACGGAAACGGACAAAGCCGCCTTTCGCGCCATCGAGCCCGAAGTGCCGATGCAGGTGAAGACGATCCTCGACGACGCCTGACCCGCCCGGCAAACCGGGTCGCCGCGATCAGGCGGCGCGCGGTACCGGAAAGACCATGTCATAGGCCCAGTTGTAGCAGAACGCGTAGACCAGAAAGAACGCCGACAGGCTGACATCGAGCAGGAACGCATCCCAGTACGTCATGTCCAGCCACCAGGCGATCAGGAACAGACCGGCGATCACCAGCCCCGCCTCGAACAGCGTGGCGTGCACGATACGGATGCCGACCCCGCGCCGCGCCATGGCGCGGTATTTGCGGTCCCACAGATCGAACATCCAGTTGTAGAAAAGGTTCCAGCCCATCGCGAGGACACTGAACATCAGGCTGAGCGCGCCCATGATTTCCATCGGCCGGTCGAGCAGCCAGCCGCCCGGCACCGCCACCAGGAACAGGGCGATGGCCTCGAATATCAGGGTGTGGCGCAGCCGGTCCGGGAAACTGCGCACGGATCAGCGCCCTAGCGTTCGACCGTGCAGTCGATCCGCCAGGTCACCGCGCCGGCCTTGTCGCGCGCGTCGTAATTGACCCGCGCTTTCTTGAACTGCGCGCGCGCCTCTCTGGCGAGGGCGGCCTGCAGATCGGCGGGCAGGTCCTCGAAATCGAACGACACGACGCGGGGCGCTTTTGGCTTCGGTGCGGCCTTCGGTTTTGCGGCGGCTGTTTTCTTCCTGGATCCGGAATCTTTCTTGCCCCAGATGTTATCCCAGCCGGATTTGTATTCGGGCGTCTTGATATTGCTGAAATAGCCGTAATGGCCGACCGCCGCGCCGCCGATGGATTCGCGGGCGGATTTGCCGCCTTCGCTGCCGCCGCTCGCGGGGGCGGGCGCGGCGTCCGCGGATTTGGGCTCGGCCGATGCGGTCTCTGCAGGTTTCGCTGCAGCCTTGGTGTCGGATTTGGTGGTTTTTTTCGTGTCGCTCATGACTGCCGTTTTCAATGCAATTCGGAAAGGCCGTCTCGTACACCCGCTCGGCGCGGGATGCAATCGGAACAGGCGTGCACCGCGATTGGGGGCAGCCGGGTCAGGCGCGGGCGTTCCGGGTTTCCGGGCAGGATCTGCTTTCTACATCTTCCGGCGGTCATGGCCGTCGCTGTAGCGGCGCTCGATCGCATCCCAGAGCAGCTTTTCGACGAACACGTCATCGAGCCGGTTGATCTCCTGGATGCCCGTCGGCGAGGTGACGTTTATTTCGGTCAGGTAGTCGCCGATCACGTCGATGCCGACGAAGGTCAGCCCGCGTTCGACCAGGGCCGGCGCGATCTGGGCGCAGATATCGCGTTCCCGGGCGGTGAGCTCGGTTTTCTGCGCGCCGCCGCCGGCATGGAAATTCGCCCGCGCGTCGCCCTTGACCGGGATGCGGGCAACCGCGCCCGCCGGTTCGCCGTCGACCAGGATGATCCGTTTGTCGCCCTGGCGGACTTCCGGCAGGTAGCGCTGGATGATGATCGGCTCGCGGTATTTCGACGTGAACATTTCGATCAGCGCGCCGAGATTCTCATCGTCGGGCGTGATGTGGAACACGTCTGCCCCGCCATTGCCGAAAAGCGGCTTGACGATGATGTCGCCGTGCTCTTCACGGAATGAATCGATCTCCTCGCGGTTGGAGGTGATCAGCGTGTCGGGCAGAACGCCTTCGAAATGGGTCACGAACAGTTTTTCGGGCGCGTTGCGCACTTCCTTCGGGTCGTTCACCACCAGGGTATCGGGATGGATGTGCTCCAGCAGGTGGGTCGCGGTGATATAGGCCATGTCGAAGGGCGGATCCTGGCGCATCAGCACCACATCGACCGTGGCGAGATCCAGCAGTTCCTCGGCGCCGAGGGTATAGTGATCGCCCTTTGCCCGGCGGACCTGCATGGGCTGCGCCTTCGCGTAAAGCCGGCCATCGCGGAACACCAGGTCCGCGGGCTCGTAATGGAACAGCGCGTGGCCGCGGGCCTGTGCCTCCATCGCCAGCATGAAGGTGGAATCGGCATCGATGTTGATGCCCGATACGTGGTCCATCTGTATGGCGACGGCGAGGCTCATGGCTCAGATCTCCGGTAAATGACGGGACCCTTTTTGCACCGGGCGGCGCGCCGGATCAATGGGCATCGCAATGACGGTCGAATATGTCCGGCCACGTCGATCGCGCCACCGCTTCAAAAACGGGTGTCAGTTGAGGCGCGCTTTGAGTTTCTGGACGATGGTCGCGGCATCGTGGCGCGCGCTGTCGTTCTCGGCACAGTCGACGATTTTCTGGAATGCCTCGATCGCGCTGCCGAGATTGCCCAGCCGGGCATGGATCACGCCGGCTTCGCGCCAGAGCGGCATCATGTCGGGCGCAAACATCAGCATCCCTTCTACGACGCGCAGGGCGTCTTCCGGCCGGCCGGCGCGTTCATGGCGGGCTTTGATATTGTTCTGCAGCCGCACCAGAATGTCCCGGTTGCCGACCGCCGCATAATGTTCCGGTGCAAGTTCTGCCTCCATACCCGCCGTCGCCTTGAGCAATTCACGCAGGTCGACGGCCGTGCGCTCGATACCGTCATTGAACGGATCGACGATCAGGCGCGCGCCGTCCTCGCCGAGGCGGATCATGAAATGGCCCGGAAAATTTATCCCGTCGGCGGCGAAACCGTGCGCCCGCGCCGCATGCAGGTACAGGATGCCAAGCGCGACCGGCAGGCCTTTCCGGCGGTCTATCACGCGCATCAGGTTGGCGTTCTGGATGTCGTCATAGGTCAACATGTCGCCGCAATAGCCGTGCGATTTCAGAACGACCTCGTTCAGCGCATCGACGAGGGCAAACCCGCCGCGCGCCAGCACATCGCCGACGTCATCGGCAAGCCGCGCGATATGATCCCGATAGCGGTCCAGCGCAACACCGGGGCGGTCCAGCGCCGCGAGCGCGAGCGCCCCTTCGGCGAGATCGATGTCCTCGTCGGCGCGGGTGCCGATTTCACGGAGAATTCTCTCTGCTTGTGCGCGCGGTGTCACGATCCCGAAGAGCTTTAAGGGTTTGAGGGCGGTCGCTTGATCTGGACGTAGTTTACCACTTTTTTGACGTAGGACATCCCGCGCGCGTGATTTGTCACACGGTCGAGCTCGGCACGGTCCTGGGCGAGACCGATCAGATACACCGTGCCCCCGACGCACTCGATCGAATAATTGATCGAAGAGACGTCCTTGTCGAACAACAGAGCGGATTTGAGCTGGGCGACGATCCAGGAGTCCCGGGCAAAACCGCCGGCCCCGCCCGAGTCCGCGATCTGTATTTCGTTGATCACCTCTTTGACCCCCTCGGCCTCCCATGCAAGCCGGACGGCTTCAGCCCGCATCTCTTCGGTCTCGACCGCGCCGGTCAGGAGCACGCGCCCCATGTAAACCTGGAGGCCGATCTTTCGCCACAGCCGCTCGTCCTTGTTGGAAAACAGCCCGTTTATGCGCAGGCGCAGGGCGGTGTCATCCGTCACGCCGGCAATGCCGCGCTCTTCCATCGCGGCGGTGCCGGCCGTCGCGCCGGCGCCGATCACCATACCGACGCAGCCCTGAAGCGAGGCGCCGAGCAATACCGCGAGGGACATCATGGCCGCAACGGAGCGGAACCGGGACGGTTGGCGAGGGCGCAGAAGAGGAGGAGATATCTTTGGCGTCGTCATTGGCGTGCGAACCCATTCTTTCCAATTCAGAAAAAGGACCATGCCGGGAAAGCGCGAGGGACACCCGGCTTCCGGAAAACCTGCCTAATCGCCTGATTCGGTCCAAGCATTGATTATATGGTGCGGCCATCTGCGCGGTTCAACGAGAACCGCGTCAAACCGATGCGTCATCTCCGCAAGGGCCGGGTGAGCCGCTATGTATTGCGCCGCCGCCCGCACAATCCGGCGGCGCTGTGTCGGGGATATGGAATCCGCGGCACCTTCACGGGTCTGCCTGGCCTTGACCTCGACAAAGGCGACGACGCGCCCCCGGCGCACGACAAGGTCCACCTCCCCCGCGGGCGTGCGGACACGGGCATCGAGAATACGGTAGCCTTTCAGACGAAGCGCGATCGCCGCCCGGGTCTCCGCCCGGCGGCCGCGCCGCTCACGGGCCCGGCGCTCCGAAGCCCCGTTCCCCCGGCGGTTATTCGCCATCCGCCCGAGAGTCTTTGGTGCGGCCGAGCGCGAGCGCCCTTGTGTAAACTTCTTTCCGGGGAATGCCGGTGGCGGCCGCCACCATCGCCGCCGCATCGCGCACGCTCATGCCGTCCAGGGCATCAACCAGCATGGCGTCGAGATCGGCCGGCGCGTCCTGCCCATGATCGGGCGGGCCGATCACGACAACGGCTTCTCCCTTCGGGGCCGGCATGCCGGCATAGAGCACGGCGAGATCGCGAAGGCTGCCACGCCGGATTTCCTCGTGCAGCTTGGTCATCTCACGCGCGACCGCGGCGGCGCGGTCCCCCAGGATGTCCGCCATTGCAGCGATGGATGCCGAAAGCCGTTTGGGCGATTCAAGGAAAACAAGCGTGGCGCGAACCGACGCCAATTCCGCGAGGGTATCCCGGCGCGCCTTTTCCCTGGTGGGCAGGTATCCGGCGAACAGAAACCGGTCCGTCGGCAGGCCGGACAGCACCAGCGCCGCCATCGGCGAAGACGGGCCGGGCGCCGCGGTTACATAAAGTCCCGCATCGACGGCGTCGCGGACCAGGCGATAGCCGGGATCCGATATGAGCGGCGTCCCCGCATCGGAGACCAGTGCCACGATTTTGCCGCTTTCGAGGCGCTCTATGATCGCGGATCGTGCCGCAGGAGAGCTGTGATCGTGATAGGGAACCATGGGCGTGTCGATGCCGTAGCGTTTGAGCAGCTTGCCCGTCACCCGGGTGTCCTCGCAGGCGATAACGTCTGCGCCTTTCAGAATATCGCCGGCGCGGGCGGACAGGTCCCCCATATTCCCGATGGGGGTCGCGACGATGTACAATCCGGCCTTCAGGGTACGGCTGTCACCGATACGTTTACTTGGCGCAGCACCGTCGCTAGTCTGCCCGCCGTGGCTCATATCGTCAGAAATCGGATGCATCGATGACACTATTTTCCGGCATTGCTGATCTTCCGGGCAGATTTCCGGGCACAGGCATCGCCCTTGCTGTTACGGCCGCCCTTGCGCTCACAGCCTGTGAGAATAGGGGAACCGGCGACGGACGCAATACGGCGGGAAGCGGGACGTTGCCCGGCGCTGTGTTATCGAGCCGGGTCGAGACGCCGCTGCCGGGCGAAGCCGGCTCAATGCCACCGGCGACGACCGAGCCCTCCGCTACCTCCCCGGCGCCGGCCTCTGGCGCGGAGCAGCAGACGCAGGGCGTTCAGCTGATCCCGCCGCCCGGCATGGCGAACCGCACACGGGTCGCCTTGCTTGTCCCGCTCAGCGGTCCACGGGCCGATATCGGACGGGCAGTGTCGGATGCGGCCAAGCTCGCCCTGTTCGATGTCGCCGACGGGGATTTTGAACTCCGTCCCTATGACACGGCCGCCACCGGCGCGGGCGCCGCGGCGGCAGCGCAAAGAGCCGTTTCCGATGGCGTCAAACTCGTGATCGGCCCGATATTTTCAGCCGCTGTGCAGGGTGCCGCCCCGATCGTGCAGGAGGCGGGCCTCAACATGCTCGCCTTTTCCAATGACCGGAATGTCGCGGCGCCCGGCGTTTATTTGTCTGGCCTGTTTCCTGAATCGCAGATAGAGCGCGTCATTTCCTATGCGGCGCAGCGCGGAATCCGGCGGCTCGGCGTCCTCGCGCCACGGGGGCCGTTCGGCGCCCGGGTCCTCGACGCGGCGCGTCGGGCCTCAGCGGCATCCGGCGTGGAGCTCGTCCGGACGGAAGAATTCGGTGCGTCGACCGACGATATTGTGCGCGCAGCCCGGACCATCGGCGATTACGACGTCCGCCGGGCGGCCCTTCTGGCACAGAAAAAGGCATTGGCCGGCCGCGAAGACGAAGTATCCAGGCGGGCGCTCGCGCGGCTCGATATTCTCGATACGCTTGGCCCCGTCGCATTTGACGCGCTTCTCGTCGCCACCAGCGAGGGGGAGCTCGTCAATATGGCGGCACAGCTGGGTAATTTCGATATCGATACGAAACGGGTGCGCCTTCTGGGACTGGCAAGCTGGGCCGCGGACGGCACCGGGCGGGAGCCGGCACTGATCGGCGGATGGTTTGCCGGCCCGCCCGCGGCGGCGGACACCGATTTTACCCGGAGCTACCGCGCGATGTACGAAACGGAGCCGCATCCGCTAGTGGCGAACGCCTATGATCTGGTCGCTCTCGCAGCGATACTCGGATCGCAGGAAGGCGGTGCGAGATACGATAGCGCGACGCTGACATCCGAAACGGGGTTCGCAGGGATCAGCGGGCTTTTCCGGTTTCTGCCCAACGGGTTGTCGGAACGGAGCCTGGAAGTGCGTGAAGTGACCCCGGACGGGAACAAACTGATCGATCCGGCGCAAAAAAGCTTCACCCCCCTGACAAACTGACCGAAATACCGGATCAGAGGGATATGGCCGCGATTAGCGCGTTTAAACGCTGCATTCCGGCGGCCGTCGCCCGCAAAGCGCGCTCATCCGATACCAGAAGCCCGGCATCCTCGAGGAGGGCGGCTTTCGTGGTGTCGATACAGTCATCCAGCGGGCGCCCGACGATCCGGGCAAACAGGGCGCGGTCGATTCCGTCCGCGAGGCGCAAACCCATCATCAGGAATTCGTCGATCTGTTCGTCTACACTGACAGGATCGAAGACCCGCGTGGCATGGCCGTCCGCGGCGACCGCCGAAAGCCAGCCCGCGGGAGCGGGGATCTGTTCTGTGCGCAGCCGCTCGCCGTTGAGCGTCAGCCGGCCATGGGCGCCGGGCCCGACCCCGATATAGTCGCCACCGCGCCAGTAAACGAGGTTATGGCGGCTTTCCTGCCCGCACAGGGCATAATTCGATACCTCATAGGCCCGAAAACCCGCATTCGACGTCATTTCACCGGTCAATTCGTATAAATCGGCCGCCAGATCCTCGTCAGGCAGCGCAAATACCCCCTTGCGATGGTCCGAATAGAACGGCGTGCCCTTTTCGATGGTCAGCTGGTACAGCGAAAGGTGACCGGTGCCGCGGGACAGCGCGGCGGAGAGTTCGGCCTCCCAGGCTGCACGTGTCTGACCCGGCAACGCATAAATCAGGTCGAAAGACACACGATCGAACGATTGTTGCGCTATCGTAATGGCTTGCGACGCCTCCTCCGCACTATGCGCCCGGCCGAGAAACCGCAGCGCCGCATCGTCGAAGGACTGGATTCCGACGGAAACGCGATTGACGCCGGCGGCCCGGAAATCGGCGAATTTCCGCGCTTCTATGGAGGACGGATTGGCTTCCAGCGTCACTTCTATGTCGGCGGGCACCACCCAGTATTCGGCCAGTCGATCGAGCAGGGCCGCGGCGAGGGCGGGCGGCATGAGCGAGGGCGTACCGCCGCCGAAAAACACGCTGTCGAGCCGGCGGCCTTTTGTTTTGATTCCGTAATGATCCAGCTCAGTCAACAGATTCCGCTGCCAGGCCGCGGCGTCGACGCTGTCAGCCACGTGCGAATTGAAGTCGCAATAGGGGCATTTGGAAACACAGAACGGCCAATGGATATAGAGCCCGAATCCGCCGGGCACCGGGATTCCGGCGCTCGTCATCGCTCAGGGCGCCGGTGGAAAGCAGGCCTCGATCAGCTTGGCGAACGCAATCGCGCGGTGGCTGCTGGCATGTTTCGCGACGGGATCAATCTCCCCGTATGTCCCGGCATCGCCGTCGGCATGAAACATCGGATCGTAGCCAAACCCTTTGTCACCGCGGGGTGGCCACACCAGCGTACCATTGACCTCGCCCTCGAAAACCTCGCAATGGCCGTCCGGCCAGGTCAGGGCAAGCGCGCAGACGAATTGTGCGCGGCGGTCCGGGTTATCGCCAAGCTCGTCATTCACCCGGGCCATCGCCATGTTGAAATCCTTGTCCGGACCGCCCCAGCGCGCAGAGTAGATTCCGGGCGCCCCGCCGAGCGCGTCGACCGCCATGCCGGAATCGTCGGCCAGTGCCGGCAGTTTTGCCGCCAACGCCGCGGCATCCGCCTTTAGTTTCGCATTCGAAACAAAACTGTCTCCGGTTTCCTCCGGTTCGGGCAGATTTAGTTCCGCAGCCGAAACAACCTCTATCTGCCAAGGGCTGAGAAGCTCCCCGATCTCCCGGACCTTGCCGGGATTGTGGCTGGCGATCACAAGCCGCTTTTCCGTGAACTGGCGGGCCATATCAGTCGGCAAGCGCCATGTTCTGGAACGTCGTCAGCTCGCCGACGCCTTTCTTGGCAAGCTCCATCAGCTGCAGGAACGCCTCTTCCGAAAACGGGTCTGCCTCTGCCGTGCCCTGGATTTCGACGATGCCCCCCGTGCCGGTCAGGACGAAATTGGCATCGGCCTCGGCGTTCGAATCCTCGGCATAATCGAGATCGAGCACCGGGGTGCCCTGATAAATGCCGCAGGAGATGGCCGCGATCGAGCCCTGCACCGGATCGACGGACAGCGCGCCGGAACGCATCAGGCCTGCCATCGCCAGCTTGAGGGCAACGTAGGCGCCTGTAATCGACGCCGTCCGTGTGCCGCCGTCCGCCTGGATGACATCGCAGTCGAGCCGGACCTGGCGTTCGCCGAGCGCTTCGAGATTGACCACGGCGCGCAGCGAGCGGCCGATCAGGCGCTGGATTTCCTGTGTCCGGCCGGATTGCTTGCCACGAGCGGCTTCACGATCGGTCCGTTCATGGGTGGACCGGGGCAGCATGCCGTATTCGGCGGTCACCCAGCCGCGGCCGGAATTGCGCATCCATGGCGGCACGCGTTCTTCGACCGTTGCGTTGCACAGAACGTGGGTATCGCCGAACTTCGCAAGGCACGAGCCTTCGGCATATGCGCTGAAACCAGTTTCCAGCGTGACGGATCGCATCTGGTCGGGGGAGCGGCCTGACGGGCGCATGTTTTTCTCCTGTTCGGGAAAGTGGGCGCAAGCTATCCAAGCAGGGGCGCGGCGTAAAGACATCTGTTGGGGTGTGGGCTGGCGGGCCGGAACGCTGGCGGGCGGGGCCGGAATCGCGAGATTGACAAAAAACGGACCAACACTAAATTCCACACTTGTTTCGGTGAATTGAATGAACAACCCGAAGTCCAGCATAATCAACGAATTGAACGACCGCTCCCGCGAGGTGTTTCGCGAGATTGTCGAAGCCTATGTGGCGGAGGGCGGCCCCGTCGGCTCGCGCACGCTTTCGCGGCGGCTCAAGTTGCCGATATCGCCGGCGACGATTCGCAACGTCATGGCGGATCTGGAAGACATGGGCCTGCTCTATGCCCCGCACACGTCCGCGGGACGCCTGCCGACCGATGCCGGGCTTCGCCTGTTCGTCGACGGCCTGCTGGAGATCGGCGATCTGAGCTCGGAGGAACGCGCAAATATCGAAGCGCGCTGCGTGACCCATGGGACCAACCTGAACGAGGCCCTGGGCGAGGCGACATCGCTGCTGTCCGGGCTGGCGCAATGTGCAGGCCTGGTCGTGGCGCCGAAAACCGCCCGTCCGCTGAAGCATATCGAATTCGTCAATCTGGGCGACGGGCGCGTGCTCGCCGTTCTGGTAACCGATGACGGGTTCGTCGAAAACCGGATCATCGACATGCCGCCGGGCACGCCGCCCTCGGCGCTGGTACAGGCCGGCAATTATCTGAATGCGCGCCTCGCCGGCAAGACGATCGAGGCCGCACGCCGCGCCGTGGGACAGGAAATCGAGCAGCGGCGGGCGGAAATCGACCAGATTACAGCGAATCTGATCGACGCCGGGCTGGCAGCCTGGTCCGGCAACGGCAGCAATATTTCGGGTTCCGGCGGCACACTGATCGTCAAAGGGCAGTCCCGCCTGCTGGACGAAGTATCCGCCGTCCAGGACCTTGAGCGCGTGCGCGGCCTGTTCCAGGCGCTTGAGACAGAGGAATTGCTGGTCAAGCTGCTGGATGTCACCGATAGTGCAGACGGCGTACAGATTTTCATCGGCGCGGAAAACACCCTTTTCGACCAGGCCGGGTGTTCGCTGGTGGTGGCGCCGTTCAGGGGCGAAAGCCAGACGATCGTCGGCGCGATCGGTGTCATCGGTCCAACCCGGTTGAATTATGCCCGCATCATTCCCATGGTTGATTACACCGCGAAAGTAATCGACCGGATAATCGGATAGCCCGGCCCGGCGCCCCCCAGGCGCACCGTTTGCGCCGGAAAAATTATGAAGAGAGAGCAGAAAACGTGAGCGATCAGGAAAAGAATAACGAGACCCCGGAAGAAGCAGCGGCAGCGGCAGATGCGGCGGCGGATATGGCCGCGGAGGCGGCCGCAGCGGCCGAGGATCAGTCAGCTTCGGACGATGCCGGGCAAGAGGTTGAAGTCGAAATCGACGCGGCCGGCAATGCCGAGGCGGAGATCGCCGATCTGAAAGACAAGCTTTTGCGGGCGCTCGCGGATATGGAAAACCTGCGGCGGCGGTCCCAGAAAGAGCGCGAAGACGCCCTGAAATACGCTTCGGCCAACTTCGCCCGCGACATGCTGTCGGTCGCAGACAACCTGCGCCGCGCGATCGAATCGATCCCCGAGGACGGCGATCCGGACGGCGCAGCGCTGGTCGCATTTATCGAAGGCATTGCACTCACCGAAAAAGAACTGCTTTCGGCGCTCGAGCGCCACAAGATCAAGAAGATCGAACCGATGGGCGAGAAATTCGATCCCCAATTCCATGAAGCGCTGTTCGAAATCCCGACGAACGAAGCGGCCAGCGGCACGGTCATGCAGGTCATGGAAAACGGCTACACGATTCATGACCGTCTGCTGCGCCCGGCAAAGGTCGGCATCGCGAAGGCGGCGCCGGCGGACACCGGGCCGGGCGACAAGGTCGATACGACGGCGTAAGGCGTCGATGCGCGCCGCGGGCGGATGCGGCGGCAGGTGAGCCGTTAACCCGGCTGGCCGGACACCCTTCAGGGTTGCGCCTTGCCGCGTAGCGGTTGTTCCCTGGAATGCGCTGGGTTAGGGTCGCGTCAGTACAGGCAATCATCCCGGCCTGTGGGAGATCATCGCAGGACAGGATTGCGGTGACGTTCCGATGGCGGACCCGGGTCTGGTGGCTCATCCGCAGGGGAACGGGACAAAGTATGTCAAATGATGCGTCGTATCCACGGTCAACCGAAACCGGGCCAGACCGGAGCCTTCTCGTAAACCGCTTCATCGCAACACGGCGCCAGACCGAAGAAATCGCATCGCGGCTGTCGGTCGAAGACCAGCAGGTCCAGTCGATGCCGGATGTCAGCCCGACAAAATGGCATCTGGCCCACGTCACCTGGTTCTTCGAAACATTTATTCTCAAACCCCATGCAGCGGATTACGAAGAATTCGATCCGGCCTTCAATTATCTGTTCAATTCCTATTACGAAGCGGTGGGTCCGCGTCATGCCCGCCCCGACCGGGGCCTGCTGACACGTCCGTCCAACGCGGAGGTCATGGCCTACCGCGCCCATGTCGATCGGGCGATGTGCGGGTTCATGCACTCGTCCGACGACGAGACGTTTGCGGCGGCGGCGGACCTGCTGGAGCTGGGACTGCATCACGAACAGCAGCATCAGGAACTCGCCCTGATGGATATCAAACACGTCCTGTCCTGCAATCCTCTGGCACCCGCCTATCGCAAGAAAGAACCCGTGAGCGTGCGCGAAGCACACCCCCTGACCTGGTTCGACCTGCCGGGCGGCACCTATGAGATCGGCCACCGGGGCGATGGCTTCGCCTTTGACAATGAAGGGCCGGTGCATCAGGCGCTGGTCGGGGATTTTTCGATCGCATCGCGCGCCGTGACGAATGCAGAATATCTCGAATTCATCGAGGATGACGGCTACCGGCGCGCGGAGTTCTGGCACGCGGACGGCTGGGCGATGGTCAATGGCGAAAGCTGGGCCGCCCCGCTCTACTGGCGTGAAAACGGCGAGGGCGGCTGGAACGAGTTCACCTTTGCCGGCATATGTCCGGTCTACCCGGACGCACCGGTCGGCCATGTCAGTTTCTATGAAGCGGCGGCCTATGCAGCATGGGCAGGCAAGCGGCTGCCGACGGAGCCCGAATGGGAGATCGCCGCCCGGCGTTTCGGATGCGACGCTGTCGACGACGACGGGGCAAACCGGCTGGCCAGCGGCTTTCTGCGGCCGATGCCCTCCGGCGAAGCCCGCCCGGACCGGCCGTCGCAGATGATGGGCGACGTCTGGGAATGGACCCAAAGCGCCTACACGCCCTATCCCGGTTTCGAAGCCGCGCCCGGCGCCGTCGGCGAATATAACGGCAAGTTCATGATCAACCAGATGGTGCTGCGCGGCGCGAGCTGCGCCACGCCGCCCGGCCATGCGCGGGTGAGCTACCGGAATTTCTTCTATCCCCATCAGCGCTGGGCGTTTTCGGGCTTCAGGCTCGCCGCCTGAAAGTCGGGCCTTAAAAAGCGTCGCGGCATCCCCATATCCTGTGAAGAGCCGGCGCGCTGTGCGCCGCAGACCCCTGGCCGCCGGACGACCTCCCGGATGCAGCAGACCAACCGGAAGAACCCTTATTGGCAAAATTTCTGACAGTCACCGTCACCGGGCTTGAAACCGTCCGCGACATGCCGGACTCGTGGTCCGAGGCCGAGTACCACGCCCTGCTTGACGCGCTGGAAGTGGACGGAACGGCGGATCTCAGCGGTTCGGATCTTGAGGAAATGCTGTTGATGGCGCTTCAGGACCTGGACGCGGAAGACGCGGCGGACGCCGTTCTCGCCGTCAAGATCGGCGATGCGCTGACACGGGGCGCGCGCCGGAACATCGTACAGGACTTCATGGACGAGCAGCGCGCCTGGGAAGAGGCGGCGGACATTGCCCTGCACGCCCGCATATTCGAGGCGGCGGTCCTGCTGCAGAAGGCATTGCCGAAACGTTTTGCGCGGCCGGATATCCTGCGGCTCACGATGCGGCTGACAGCCCATAACCCCCGGGCCGAAGCCCTGTTGCAGAAAGACCCGCTGCCGGCATTCGGCGCCCGCATCCTCGCGGACGGCATGGGCGAGGACAGCACGCTGGAACGGCTGTTCGACGACAGCCTGGAATCAAGCTCTTTCCCGGACGCCGCCGGGATCGTCTGGCACGCCGGGTTCAGCGAATACGATGCCGGCCCGCCCGCCGCTGCAACGCTGACAGTCTATTCATCGGCGCTGTGGCTGCGGCCGATGGAAGAGGTCGAAACCTTTGAGTCCGACGCCCATAACGACGGCGCCTAGCGAAGGCATATGCCGGGTAGTCTGCCTCGCGGTCTACCGGGCAGTCTCTGGCCGACGCAGCGCAGAGGCCGCTTTTTCGTGGTCCGACACGGCATAGCAATAGACACAGCCATGCGCGCAGGTGTCGTAGGATCCGATATCGCGGCTTTCCGCGCAGAGACAGCCCTCGCGGTTGCCTTTTACCCGGGACGGAATCCCGTATCCGGCAATATCCGACAACCGGCCCGCATCGATACAGCGGGCGGGGCGCAGCGCCGCCGCGGCCTGCCCGCCCAGTGCGTCGGGTTGGCTGCAGACGCTTGTTCGGATACCGTATTCCGCCGCAATCCCTGCCATTTCGCCCAATAATTCGCTCTTTTGATCCCAATCAGGATCATTCCAGCCGAATTCGTGGCTTTTTGCTGCGATATTCAGCCGCCTTTGGGTCTTTTTATAGATATGGGCGCAGGAAACCACGCATTCGTCTACCGAGCCCGCAAGCTTCCGGGCCAGATCGGCAAAATTCCGGAGATGCCAGCCGGCGGGTGTCAGAGAGCTGAAAACCACCGGATCGTATCGCCAGACAACGGCTTTCGGCCCGAACTTGCGCGCGAGATCCACGATCTGGGCCACCGCCACATCGGCCTGCGGGGTATGGGGATCGAGCGGGCGCGGATACCCGGTCACGGTAAACTGGATGACGAAGGGCAGAGACAGTCTCGCCACATCGTCGAGCGCCGCGGCAAAGGGCGCGGCGTTCCGGGTCCAGAACACGTAGCCGTCGACCGCGTCACCGCGCAGGGACACGCGATAGGGCTTGCCGCTATAGGGATTGACGACCTCGCAAAAACCCGCCGCAAGTCGGTTGCGGAACCAGTCGGCATGAAAGGCCGGGATATCGCTGCGATAGCTCGCGGAAACAATCATCTGCCGGACATCCCGCCGTTCGGGCTTTGCAGTTCAGGATTTCAGGACCGAAACAGGCAACAGACAACTCAACAGACAACGCAGAAGAGCGCCTGTTATGCATATTATAAACTATTGTAAGACCCGTGCAGGCTACTTATATATCCGTCAATCCACTCTCATTGGGTCAATTCAAACCTTGGGGGGTTTCCCACGGTGCCGACAGGGCCGCGGAAATCTGCCGAAAAGCGAGGTAATATTATGGGTAAAGCAATAGGTATCGATCTCGGAACCACGAATTCGTGCGTTGCGGTGATGGAAGGTGGGGAAGCCCACGTCATTGAGAATGCGGAAGGCGCGCGCACCACGCCGTCGATGGTCGCTTTCGCCGAAGGCGACGAGCGCCTTGTCGGCCAGTCGGCAAAACGCCAGGCCGTCACCAACCCGGAAAACACGCTGTTTGCGATCAAGCGCCTGATCGGCCGGCCGTTCGACGATCCGACGACGCAGAAGGACATGGACCTTGTCCCCTATCAGATCATCAAATCCGACAGCGGCGACGCCTGGGTAGAAGCCCGCGGCGAGAAATATTCGCCGAGCCAGATTTCGGCCTTCATCCTGCAGAAGATGAAAGAAACCGCCGAAGCCCATCTCGGCGAGGAAGTGACCGAAGCGGTCATTACCGTTCCCGCATACTTCAACGATTCCCAGCGCCAGGCGACGAAAGACGCCGGCAAGATCGCCGGGCTTGACGTCCTGCGCATCATCAACGAGCCGACGGCGGCGGCGCTTGCCTACGGTCTCGAGAAAAAAGAAGCCGGCACCATCGCCGTATACGATCTCGGCGGCGGCACGTTCGACGTGTCCGTCCTGGAAATCGGCGACGGCGTATTCGAAGTGAAATCCACCAACGGCGATACGTTCCTCGGCGGTGAAGACTTCGATGCCCGCATCATGGATTACCTGGCCGACGAGTTCAAAAGAGAGAACGCGATCGACCTTCGCCAGGACAAGCTGGCCCTGCAGCGCCTGAAGGAAGCGGCGGAAAAAGCGAAGATCGAACTGTCGGGTTCGTCCCAGACAGAGGTCAACCTGCCGTTCATCACGGCCGACCAGAACGGGCCGAAGCATCTTAACCTGAAGCTGACCCGCGCCAAGCTCGAAGCGCTTGTCGACGACCTGATCCAGCGGACCATCGGGCCGTGCAAGGCGGCCCTGAAGGACGCAGGCGTGTCTGCCGGCGAGATCGACGAGGTCATCATGGTCGGCGGCATGACCCGTATGCCCAAAGTGCTGGAAACCGTGAAGAACTTCTTCGGCCGCGATCCGCATCGCGGCGTGAATCCGGACGAAGTCGTCGCCATCGGTGCGGCGATCCAGGCCGGCGTGCTGAAAGGCGACGTCAAGGACGTCCTGCTGCTCGACGTCACGCCGCTGTCGCTCGGCATCGAGACGCTGGGTGGCGTGTTCACCCGCCTGATCGACCGCAACACGACGATCCCGACCAAGAAAAGCCAGGTGTTCTCGACCGCGGAAGACAACCAGAACGCGGTGACCATCCGGGTGTTCCAGGGCGAACGCGAAATGGCGGCGGACAACAAGCTGCTCGGCCAGTTCGACCTGGTCGGCATTCCGCCGGCACAGCGCGGCGTGCCGCAGGTCGAGGTCACGTTCGATATCGACGCCAACGGCATCGTCAATGTCGGCGCCAAGGACAAGGCGACCAACAAGGAACAGACCATTCGTATCCAGGCCTCCGGCGGATTGTCGGACGAGGATATCGAAAAGATGGTCAAGGACGCCGAGGAGAACCAAGCGGCGGACAAGAAGCGTCGCGAATCCGTTGAAGCGCGCAACAACGCCGACGGCCTGATCTATTCGACCGAGAAAACCATGACCGAACACGGCGAAGCCCTGGCGGCCGAGGACAAGACCGCCATCGAGGATGCGATCGCCGATCTCAAAACCGCCCTTGAGGGAGACGACGTCGAGGCGATCACCGCCAAGACCGAGGCTCTTGCACAGGCGGCCCAGAAGCTGGGCGAAGCCATGTACAAGGCCCAGCAGGAAGAGGCTGCGGCCGGCGACATGGGCGATATGGGCGGCGACGCCGGCAGAGCACAAGCCGGCGGCGATGATTCAAACGTGGTCGATGCCGATTTCGAGGAAGTCGACGACGACCTGCCCAAGGACAAATCAGCCTGATAGACTGACAGTGGGCGTTTACACAAAACGTTCGACGACAACGCATCGGTGCTTCGCGGCACCGGTGCGTTGCGCATTTCAAGCGTTGAACAGAGAGCGTTGACCATGGCCAAGCCGGATTACTACGAGACGCTGGGCGTCGATCGCAATGCCGACGAAGCCGCGCTGAAAAGCGCGTATCGGAAGCTTGCGATGAAATATCACCCGGACCGCAATCCGGACGACGCGTCAGCCGAAGCGAAATTCAAGGAAGCCAACGAAGCCTACGACGTCCTGAAAGATCCCGACAAACGCGCGGCCTACGACCAGTTCGGGCACGCAGCCTTTGAAGGCGGCGGACCGGGGCCGGGCCAGGGCGGCGGCGGCTTCGGTTTCGGCGGCGGCGGGTTTGCCGATATCTTCGACGAAATGTTCGGCGATTTCGGTGGCGGCGGCGGACGCGGCCGGGGCGGCGCCGCGCATGGCGCCGATCTTCGCTACAACATGCAGATCAGCCTGGAAGACGCTTTCAAGGGCCGCGAAACCCAGATCCGCGTGCCGACAGCGGTCCGCTGCGATGACTGCAACGGCTCGGGTGCCGCAAAGGGTTCCCACCCGTCGACCTGCGGCGGATGTCAGGGCCGCGGCAAGGTTCGCGCGCAGCAGGGCTTTTTCACGATCGAACGGACCTGTCCGACCTGTAACGGCGCCGGCCAGGTGATCGAGGATCCCTGCGGCAGCTGCGGCGGCGCCGGACGCGTACGCAGGGAAAAGACGCTCAAGGTCACGGTCCCGGCCGGTGTCGAGGACGGCACCCGGATCCGCCTTTCCGGCGAGGGCGAAGCCGGCGCGATGGGCGGTCAGGCGGGCGATCTATATATATTCATCGCGGTCGCGCCACACCGCATGTTCCAGCGCGACGGCGCAGACCTGCACCTGCGCGTGCCGATCCCGATGGCGACGGCGGCGCTCGGCGGCTCTGTCGAGGTCCCGACCATCGAAGGCAAGCGCGCCAAGGTGACCGTGCCGAAAGGCACCCAGTCCGGCCACCAGTTCCGCCTGCGCGGCAAGGGGATGTCCGTCCTCCGCAGCCAGGCGCGCGGCGACATGTATATCGACGTGAATGTGGAAACGCCGGTCAACATGTCCAAGCGTCAGGAAGAGTTGCTGCGCGAATTCGCCGGCGAGAAACCGGCGAAAGGCCAGAGCACGACCAGCCCGGAATCCGAAGGGTTTTTCGCCCGCGTCAAGGAACTGTGGGACGACCTGACAGACTGATCTGGCCGGCGGTTTCCGCCGCGCTGCCGCAGCTTTCTAGTACGTCATGCAGGCCGCGTTCAGCAGGCCGCCTGCGAGCGAGGCCGAACCGAGCCAGACGCCGCTGGCCATTTCACCCTTTTCGATGCGCTCCGATATTTTCGGCATCGGAATCCGGGCGATGAAATAAATCAGTATCTGCACGATCAGGGCGATAATCCCCCAGAGCGCGCAGTCCAGCAGGTCGACCGAGCCCGCGATCGTATTCGCGAGCGGCAGGGAAAAGCCGATCAGGCTGCCCGCAAACGCCACCGCGGCGGCCAGGTTGTTCTCGCGGATCAGCCGGATTTCAGGGTGGGGCGTCACCCACATATAGACGACGATATAAATACCGGTCAGCACCGCTGCCGTGCCGACATAGGCAAGAAACAGCGGCAACCCCTCTATCGACGTACTCAGCGCTTCCATTCAGCTCCCCCTTGAACGCGCGGACAGGCTGTCCGCCAGGGGATCATTGTACCCGGACAAGCACCTGATAGCGACTGTTCACGATCTCCTTGCCGCCCCAGCCGATATTGCACTTGCCGGCGACGACCTTGCCGGGATGCACGCCTTTGTTATGGGCGGCCCGGCAGACCGGCAGCGTCCGGCCCGGCTCCTTGCCGCCGATAAACGCCCCCTTGGGCAGGGGCGCGCCCGATTTGGAATCAACCCAGCGGAACGATTTCGAATCGGCCACCAGCGCCTGATAGGCGGTCAGGGCCTGTTCCTTGCCGCCCCAGCCGATATTGCACTTGCCGGCGACGACCTTGCCCGGATGCATTCCCTTGTTGAAAGCTGCCCGGCAGACGACAAGCTTGCGGCCG